>JAESGR010000148.1_pt1 | contig 109374 bp, 89 predicted proteins | sample 9269771 | NCBI WGS metagenome assembly JAESGR01 (sample SAMN15739572, study PRJNA653492) | algae metagenome | isolation source: Chroococcus sp. CMT-3BRIN-NPC107 and co-occurring heterotrophs from well... | place: USA: Clark Mountains Wilderness, California | collected 2010-04-18
CCGTGATCGAGCCCAGCCCGGCCTGCGCCGTCACCGTGAACTCGCCCGCCGTGGCCCCAGCCGTCTCGGCCAGCGTCTTCTCGCCCGCAGCTCCCGCGTTGTCGTCTCGGATCGCAACCGTCGGCGTCGCGTCCGTGTTGCCGTTGATCGTGATCGTCAGCACCGCCGTGCGCGTCGTGCCGTCCCCGTCCGTCACCGTGTAGGTGTACGTGTCGCTCAGCGTGCCGCCGTTGTTCAGCGCATTGACCAGCGGGTTCGCATTGTCCAGCGTGTACGTGTACGCACCGTTGGCCGCCAGGCTCAGCGTGCCGTACGTCAGCGCGCCGTTGAACACCGTGGCCACCGGCGTGCCGTCAGCCGCCGTGTCGTTGGCCAGCACGTTGCCCGTGGCCGTCGTGGTGGCCGAGTCCTCGCTCACCGAGCCGCCCTCGCCCGTCACCACCGGCGCACTGTCCGTGATCACCACGTCCAGATCGTTGGCGCTTCCGGTCACCCCGTTGGCGTCCGTCACCGTGATCGAGATCGTGTCGGTGTTGTCCGCATTCCCAACGTGCGTCTGCACCGCCGGGTCGTACGTGTAGCTCACCACCCCCGTGCCCGCGTCGTACCCCGTCAGCTTCAGCACGCCCTTGCCCGTGGTCACCGTCACCGGGTTGGCCGTCAGATCATTGAGCTGCGCCAGCGTCACCGCCGTGCCGCCCACCGTGATCGAGCCCAGCCCGGCCTGCGCCGTCACCGTGAACTCGCCCGCCGTGGCCCCAGCCGTCTCGGCCAGCGTCTTCTCGCCCGCAGCTCCCGCGTTGTCGTCTCGGATCGCAACCGTCGGCGTGGGCGGAGCGGGCACTGGAGCCGGCCCCGGAGCAGGAGCCGGCGCCGGCCCGCCAGTCGGAATCGGCGCTGGCGCTGCCGTTGGCGCCGGCGTCGGCACCGGCGCCTGTGTAGGCGTCGGCGTGGGGGCAGGAGCGGGGGGAGGCCCAGCAGTTGGTGCGGGCGTCAGTGCAGGCGGTGGGGTCGTCGACACCGGCGCGGGCAACGGAGCAACCGAAACCGGAGCGGGCGCTTGGCTAAAGGTGGAAATAACCGGCAGGGATGCGGATCCCCTGGGGGCATCCAACGCAGAGGTACCTTCTTGGATACCCACTGTCCTTGCTGCATCGATCAGGACATCTTCAACAACCCGATCCAACCCTCGCGTCTCGAAATTCACCGGCGCCAGCGCCTCCGCCAACCGGAACAGCTGAACAAAGTTATTGCCGTCGTCTGGCCGTGAGCTGAGGTTGGTGACGTTGGTGACCCGGCTGTTCAACCCAGGGTTGTTGCCGACCTCGTCCAACAGCCGCGTCAGGCTGCTGCCATCGACAATCGCCTTGACGATCGTGGTGAACTCCCCGACCCGGGGCAGCAGTGCCGCATCGCTGGCTTCCGGCAACAAATTGCCAAAAACGGTCGAGTCGAGCCGCACCGCCTCCTTGGCGCGCAAGAGGAATTTAGAGCCTTGGTCGAACGCGAGTTCAACGCGAGCAGCCACCATCGTGATGATGGTTTCACCCTCGAACACCGGATCGCCGAACTTGAGCTGCCGCTGCTGGCCGTCGGCGTCCTTGGCGAAGGCCAAACCTTCGAGGAGAACGACGTGCCCGATAACTGTGTCTTTTGCCATGGGAAAAGTAGCCCCAACTGTGGTTGAGCCACTGTATCCCTCTGTTACCGGAACCGAAACTGTACCGTGGTACTAGATGAGCTACCTAGAGCTTCGCAGGCGGCATGCGGCCGTTCACGATCAGCGAAAGCTGAAGCCGATCGCGCACCTGAAGTTTCTCCAGGACGGCTCCAACGTGCGCCTTGACTGTGCGCTCCGTAATTCCCAGCGCCCGGCCGATTTCCTTGTTGCTAGCGCCCCGGGCAACTGTTTCAGCGACCTGGCGCTCTCGCTCTGTCAGCCCTTCGGCCCACTGCTCGGGTAGCTCCACGCGCGCGGCCTCAGGCACCGGAATCCGGGAGGTGGAACTCAACAGCCTCTGCATCAGGCTTTCGCCGATCCAGAGCCCGCCTTGCAACACGACTCCTGCGACTTGTTGCAGGACAGGCGCCGCCGCATGGGTGTTGCAATAGCCGCGCGCCCCTGCAGCGAACGCCGCCAAAGCCTCCTCGTCGGAGGGCAGATCACTCATGACGATGAGCGGCGCCGGTTTCAGGCAGTCTGGGATCTGCGCCAGTTGCCCGGCCATCTCGCCCGGTGCTTCAAGCCGAACCCAGACTGCCCGGGCGGGCCCGACCGGTTTGCTCAGCCCCTCAGGACCTAGCCTTGCGGCCTTGGCCGACCTGAACGCCTCGCGCCAACGAGGCAATGTCTGGCCGCGCGCGCAAATGAAAAGATGAACATCCGCAGTCTTGGTCACATTCAATTGCCAAGCTAGCGCTCCGTGAATGCCGCCTGCTTGGCCTTCAGCACGGGCTTGAGCAGATACGAGAGGATTGTCTTCTGTCCCGTGAGAATATCCACCTCGGCAATCATGCCGGGGATGATCGGCAATCCCTGGCCCAGCTGCGATTTATCCGTGCGCAAACGCACCATGTAGAACGTATTGCCCCGTTCATCCGTGACGGAGTCGGCGCCGATAACCTCGACCTTGGCGTCGAGTCCGCCATAGATCGAAAAATCGTAGGCAGTGAACTTGATCACAGCCTTGTCGCCAGGGCGAAGGAATGCGATGTCCTTGGCCATCACCTTGGCGTCGAGCAGAAGGCTTTCCTCCATCGGAACGATTTCGATGACGTCCTTGCCGGGCTGAACCACGCCGCCCACCGTGTTGATCAAGAGTCTCTTGACCGTCCCTTTGACCGGCGACCGCAAGGATGACTTATCGACCTTGTCGGCCAGACCCACGCCGCCGGCCGAACTGACGTTGAGCTTGCCCAAGCTGTCGGAGAGTTCCTTGCGGACTTCGCTCTTGAAGTTGAGCGTGATCTCCTGGATCTTCCGGGTCGCTTCGGAAATGGCCGATTGCGTCTTCTGGATCTGGGCGGAAGCGATCTCGCGCTCGCCGAAAAAGCGGCCCGCGTCGCGCTCCAGGCGCAGCAGCTCCACCTCGGACACGGCGCCACTGGAAATCAGAGGCTTGGTGTAGGAGAGCTCCTTGGCGGTGAGCTCATACGCTTTGGAAGCCTGCTCGCGGCGAGCTCGCATCTCCGTGAGTTCCTGCTGCCTTTGAGCCAGTTGCTGCTGCGCGATCGCCAGCTGGGCGCTCAAGGTTGACTTGCTGGCCTCGTAGCTTTGCTGCTCGGCCTCGACGATCCGCGGCGCTTCCGCGACCACTTCGGGCGGAGGCACGAACCGTGTGTCATCGGCCAGTGCACGCAACCGGGCTGCACGAGCCAGCAGGGCCAGGTACTGCGCACGGTTTTCCTGCAGCGACGAATCGAAGCGCGTCGTGTCGATGTTCACCAGCACCTGCCCGGCTTGGACCACCTGGCCTTCCCTGACCAGGATCTCGGACACGACCCCGCCGTCGAGGCTCTGGATCACCTGGAGTTGCTTGGAAGGAATGACCTTGCCTTCGCCGCGTGTGATTTCGTCGACCTCGGTCAAGGCCGCCCAGACGATCGCCAGCAGCAGGATCACCCAAAAGCTCTTGAGCAGGATCTTGGCGCGTGCAGGCTCCTGCTCGATCATTGCCAGATCGGCGTCGCTGACAAAGGTGTTGCGCGCCGACACGCCATGCGCCGGTCGGGCCAGGGAGACTGATGCGTCCATGCCGTCCGTCCGATTCGCTTCGCTCATGCCGCCTTTCCGACTCGGCCGGCCTTGAGGTCGGCCATCACCTGGTCACGCGGTCCATCGGCAACGATCTGCCCTTCGTCGATCACCAGGATGCGGTCGGCCAGTTCCAGCAGGCTGGTCCTGTGGGTCACGATCAGCATCGTCTTGTTCTGTGCAAATCCACGCAGGCGCTGCTTGAACTGCGCCTCGGACGAAAAGTCCATCGAGCCGGTGGGCTCGTCGAGCAGCACGATGGGCGGATCGAGCAGTGCCGCGCGCGCGATCGCAACGCCCTGACGCTGGCCGCCCGACAGCGACTCGCCGCGCTCACCAATGAGCATGTCGAAGCCCTGGGGGTGCCGGTTCGCGAAGGGCGTCAGGCCTCCGACCTCGGCGGCCGCCAGGATCGCCTTGTCATCGGCGAATGGAGACGCAATGGCGATGTTGTCACGCAAGGTCCCGTAGAACAGGGTGGCATCCTGGTCGACATAGCCGATGTTGCGGCGCAGTTCGGACGGGTCGATCTGCCGGATGTCGATCCCGTCGACGGTCACGGTGCCCTTCCCGGGAGCGTAGAGGCCCAGGATCAGGCGCTGCAGCGTGGTCTTGCCCGAACCCACCCGGCCGATGACGACGACTTTCTCGCCCGGCTTGATGCGAAAAGACACGCCCCGCAGCGCCTCCTGGTCGCGTCCCGGATAGCTGAAGTGAACGTTCTCGAAGGCGATCTCGCCATTGATTTCGGGACGATGCAGGTAGTTGGTCTCGTCCGGCCGCTCCGGTTCCTTCTTCATCATGTCCTCGAGGGACGTGAGCGCGGTACGGGCATTCTGGTACTGCATGAGCAGGCCAACGACCTGGCCCAGCGGCCCCATCGCCCGGCCGCCCAGCATGGTCGCGGCCACCAGGCCGCCCATGGTGAGCGAGCCGTAGTGGATGAGATACACGCCCGCGACAATCGTGGCGATGTTGACCACCTGCTGCAACGTAGCGACGCCGTTGATCACCGAAGAAGATGCGAGCCGCAGCTGGGCGCTGGTTCTGGCCAGGAACGCAGAGGTCTCTTCCAGCTTCGTCTGGATGATTCGCTCGGCACCGTGCGCCTTGATCGTTTCCATGGCAGTGAGCGCCTCGATCAGGGTCGCGTTGCGCATCGCGGACGCCCGGAAAGTGGTCTCGGCCAACGCGTGCATTTTTCCTTGCACGATATAGCTGTAGATCAGGACCAGCACCAGGCCGACCAGCGGCACGAACACCAGCGGCCACGAGATCCACGCCAGCACGCACAGGAACAGCAAGGCAAACGGCAGGTCGACGATGGCCGTGACAGTGGCGGAGGCGATGAAGTCGCGGACGGATTCGAAAGAGCGCAGCGTGCTGGCGAACGCCCCCACCGACTGGGGCCGCTGCGACAACTTCATGCCCAGCACCCGTTCCATGATCAGGGTGGAAAGCTTCAGGTCGATGCGCGTGCCGGCCAAGTCAACAAAATGTCCCCGCATCAGGCGCAGCGCATAGTCGATGCCCAGCACGATGGCCAACCCGAGCGCCAGCATCCAGAGCGTCTCGACGGCGAAATTCGGCACCACGCGGTCGTACACGTTCATGGTGAAGATCGGCAGCGCCAGCGCGAAGACGTTGATCAGCAACGCGGCGCCGAGGATGTCCCGGTACAGCGGGAACTGGTCCCGCACCGCACCCCAGAACCAATGCCGCTGCCGCAAGGTGGCGACTTCAGGCGCGCGGCGGTCGAACTTGAAGTTCGGCCGCGCCACGATGGCGATGCCGATATAGCGCATGTCCAGCTCGGCTCGGGACAGCGTGATGGCCCCTTGGCCGGCGTCCGGCAGCAGCAAGGTTGCGTTTTCGCGGCCGTCGTCCCATCCCAGCAGGACGCAGGCGCTGTCGCCCTTGAGCAGGAGGATGACCGGCAGGAGCGCCGAGTCGATGTCCACCAGCGCGCGACGGGTGAGCTTGGTGGAAAGCCCGGCCCGGGTGGCGGCCCGGCCGAACAGGGAGGGCGTCAGCCCCGTCTCGTGCAGGGGAAGCCCGGCCGAGAGCGCGGCGCGTGTGTGGGGTCGGCCGTGAAGCCGGGTCAGTTCGACCAGGCAGTCGAGGAGCGGATCCGGTTGCAGGGCGTCCTCACGCAGGCCGGCAGTAAACCGGCCCCAACCGTGTGTTGCGCTGACCTCAAGCGGGACATTCATATCGCTCATCTTCGTGTCGGGCGAGCCGCTCTCATACATGGAGCACCCATTGTAAACAATTGTAAGTTAACTTCAACGATTGTTACGTTGCACCAGTCGACCCCTGTCTCCCGCCTGTGTTTGTCGAGCTCCAACCGACTGTAGAGCTTCATACTGATCATTAAGATGTGACCGTAAGTTTCCTTCAAGTCAGCAGAAATTGGTGCGGAACCGGTAAAAGTACCAGTCTATTTTTGTCATGTTTGTGCACACTCACATCTAGAACGCAGACACAAACCGCTCACAAGATCAAGTGAAGAACACCAGCTTTGGTTAAGCATTCGACCTACGGACAGCGCTCCCACCTTGCCTAGACTGCAGGTGTTGTACGCCTTATCGGAGCTGTCATGACCGGCGAATCCCATTCCAACATCATCGAGCTCATCCGTGCTGCCGTAGCCCGTGGCCAGGCCCAGCGGGCTCAGGACCGCTCTTATCTGCTGCTGGAAGACCTGGTGGATGACCCCATCGAATGGTCGCTGCGCGATATCGCCCAAGCGGCCGGCGGGGCGGCAACAACCCCGGCTGTTTCGCTGCACTGAAGCTCTGCAGATCGTCGTCCAGGGCCGGTGACCCACTGTGCCGCCCATAATCGGGCGATGCCCGCGTATTCGTTCGAAGCTCTCGACGCCCAAGGCCAGACCCGCAAGGGGGTGATGGAGGCCGACACGGCCAAAGCGGCCCGTAGTCTGCTCAGATCGCAGTCTCTCGTTCCCCTCCAGGTTGTTCCGGTCCATTCAGGGCAAGCGGCCAACGAGCGTCAGTTCGCCTGGACCGCCCCTCTGTGGAGTCGACCGGTCTTCAGCGCGACCGGTTTGGCCATCTGGACCCGGCAGATCGCGGGCCTGGTCACCTCGGGGCTGCCACTGGAGCGGGCACTTACTGCCTTGACGGACGAGGCGGAAAAGGACAGCGAGCGACATCTGGTGGCGGCACTTCGCGCCGAGGTCAATGCCGGCTCGCCGTTTGCGAAAGCCTTGGCACAGTTCCCGCGGGATTTTTCCGATATCTATACAGCGGTCGTCGGTGCCGGCGAGCAGAGCGGGCACCTGGGTGTTGTCCTTGAAAAACTGGCGGATGACCTGGAGGATCGCCAAGCGCTGAGGGCCCGGCTGGTGGGTGCGGCCCTTTATCCCGCCATCGTCACCGCCGTGGCCATCGCCATCGTCCTTTTCCTGGTCGGCTACGTCGTCCCGCAAGTGGCCAATGTCTTCGCCGGGACGAACCGCGCATTGCCGTTTCTCACCCAGGCGATGCTGGGCATCAGCGACCTGGTCCGAAACTACGGCTGGCTCCTGCTGCTGGCCCTCGTCGTGGCGACCATCCTCCTGAGGCTGGCGCTGCGAAACGAGAACTTCCGGATTCGGTTCGATGCCGCGTGGCTGACCTTGCCCCTGATCGGGCGGCTGTCTCGCGGTTACAACGCGGCGCGCTTCACGAGCACGCTGGCCATGCTGGCGGGGGCCGGGGTGCCCATCCTGAAAGCGCTTCAAGCGGCCGGGGAAACCTTGGGAAACCGGGCCATGCGCGCCGACGCCATGGACGCGCTCATCCTGGTCCGGGAAGGCGCGCCGCTGGCCTCTGCCATCAGCCAGAAGCGGCGGTTTCCGGGCCTGGTCAGCATGTTCGCCCGCCTGGGGGAGCAGACCGGCCAGTTGCCCACGATGCTGCAGAGAGCCGCCAACCAGCTTGGCGCGGAGGTCCAGCGCCGTGCCATGCAGCTGGCCACCATCTTGGAGCCGCTGCTGATCGTCACCATGGGCTTGGTCGTCATGCTGATCGTGCTGGCCGTGCTGCTGCCCATCATTCAGCTGAACCAGTTCGCGCGCTAGCCATGAGCGTCACGCTGCAAGACAAGCTGGTGGTGGCGATCTCCTCGCGGGCCCTGTTCAACTTCGAGGAAGAGAACCGTATCTTCGAAAGCGGTGATGCGCGCGCCTACATGGCGCTGCAGCTCGAGCGGCTGGACCTTCCTGCCCGCCCCGGCATCGCCTTCTCGCTGATCAAGAAGCTGATGGCCTTCAACGACACGGCCGCGCAGCGGGTCGAGGTCGTCATCCTGTCCCGCAATGACCCGGTGTCCGGCATGCGGATCTTCCGGTCGGGCCATGCCAACCAGATCAAGCTCGAACGCGGCGTTTTCACGCAGGGGCGCTCGCCCTTCCGCTACCTGCGGCCGCTCGGCGCCCACCTGTTCCTGTCGGCCAACGCCGAGGACGTCAAGGAAGCCTTGGCGGCCGGCTTTCCTGCGGCGCGCGTGCTGACCGAGTCCGTGCTGGCGGGCAGCAACTATCCCAGCGAAGTCCGCATCGCCTTCGACGGGGATGCCGTGCTGTTCTCCGATGAAGCCGAGCGGGTGTTCCAGGCCCAGGGCCTGGACGCCTTCCAGCAGCACGAAACGAGCAAGGCGGCCCAGCCGCTGCCGGACGGCCCGTTCAAGCCGCTCCTGGCGGCCCTGCACCGCCTGCAGCAGGCAGGCACCCCCGCCATGAAAATCCGCACGGCCCTCGTCACCGCCCGCAGCGCGCCGGCGCACGAGCGCGCGATCCGCACGCTGATGGACTGGAACATCAACGTCGACGAAGCCATGTTCCTGGGCGGCCTGCCGAAAGGCGAATTCCTGCGGGAGTTCGAACCCGATTTCTTTTTCGACGACCAGACGCGCCATGTGGATCACGCAGCGCTGCACGTCCCCGCCGGCCACGTCGCGGGTGGCATCAGCAACCTGCAATAGACCCGTGCGCAGGCCTCAGGCTGGCGCCCTGCCCCGCGCCTCGCGCCTGGCGATCCACACGGTCGATGCGCAAATCACAGCCCCACCCGCCAGCGTCCACTGGCTCGGCACATCACCGAACACCAGCCAGCCCAGGCTCGCAGCCCAGACCAGGTCCAGGAACTTGACCGACTGCGTGGCCGAGATGTCCGTGGCGCTGAACGACCTCGTCAGGCAGTAATGCCCGGCGCTGCCCAGAAAGCCGCAGGCCCCAAAAGCCAGCCACTGCATGGCCGAGGGCCACTGCCAGTGCAACAGGGCCAGCGGCAGGCTGAACAGCGCCACACTGACCGACTGCCACATCACGATGACGGTCGGCCGCTCATAGCGGGTCAGTGCCTTGGTGATCAGGAAAGAGGCCGCGAACACCGGCGCTGAAGCCAGCATCACCAGCGACCAGGCGCCCCCTCCTCCGGAAAGTTTGGGCGCCACCACGATCAGCACGCCTGCAAAGCCGATCAAGGCCGCTGCCCAGCGCTCCCATCGCATCGGCTCGTGAAACACCAGCGCCGCGCCCAGCATGATGAAGATCGGACCGGTGAACCCGATGGCTGTGGTGTCCGCCAGCGTGATGTGGGGCACGGCCGCGAACCACAGGCACAAACCCAGCGTATGGACGGCGCCGCGCCCGAACTGCCCTGTGACATTGCGCGGCCGGTAGGAAGCCCAGCCGGCGCGTATCACCAGCGGCGCCATGACCAGCAGCCCGGCGAGGTAGCGCAGGAACTGGGTGAGGAACGGGTCCAGCTGCATGGCCAGTTGCCGCATGAGCGTGTTCAATAGCGAGAACAGCAGCCCCGCTGCCACGGACCACAGCAGCCCCCGCACCGTGGGCGGCAGCCGCTCGGCCCGCCGCTTCGCGAGCGAAGCGCGCCGGACCCAAAGGTGGCGCCGCGCGCCGCCGGTCCTGCTCTCACCCGGCATGCCGTGTCTCCATGGCGGCAACTATAGGGGCACCGCCGGGCTATAGTGGGCGCGTCTTCAGGGCGGGGTGCGATTCCCCACCGGCGGTAGGCGGCGCAAGCCGCGAGCCCGCGAGCGCTTCATGCACCGCAAGGTGCATGAAGGTCAGCAGACTCAGTCCAATGCTGAGGCCGACGGTGACAGTCCGGATGAAAGAAGATTCGCCGCGCTCGCGCGCGGCGATGTGCGGGCGCTCCTTTTCGCAAGACCGGAGCGCCGGCGTTCTTGTCTGCCTTGAGGCGTTTTTGTTCAACCAACAGGAGCGTTTCATGATCGAGTCCCCCCTCCCCCTGGCGCCTGTCGGCCCCATAACCCTGGCCCCGGTGCCTGCCGTCGTCGCTGCCATCGCGGCAGGCCGTCCGGTCCTGGTGCTCGACGCCGCCGAACGCGAGAACGAGGCCGACCTCATCTGCGCCGCTGAACTCGTCGATGCGCAGGTCATGGCGATGATGATCCGCGAAGGCAGCGGCATCGTCTGCCTGTGCATGCCACCGTCAAAGGCGAGCGAGCTGAAGCTGCGGCCGATGGTGGAAGCCAACCGCTCTCGCTATGCCACGGCGTTCACGCAATCGATCGAGGCCGCCCACGGCGTGAGCACCGGCGTCTCGGCTGCCGACCGTGTGCAGACCATCCAGTGCGCCTTGCGCTCGACGCTGGAGCGCAGCGAGATCGTGAGCCCCGGTCACGTGTTCCCGCTGATTGCCCGGCCCGGCGGCGTCGTGGACAGGCAAGGCCACACCGAGGCGGCAGTCGAACTTGCGGTACTGGCGGGCCTGGCGCCCGCCGGCGTGCTGTGTGAACTGATGAACCCCGATGGCACCATGGCCCGCGGGCTGCAGGTTCAGGCGTTTGCCGAGCGCCACGGACTGCTGTGCACAACCGTCGAGGCCATTCGCGAGCACGTGCTGGCGCTGCGCCGCCGGTGACCGGTCAGCGCGAAAGCCGCCCCGTCACCTGGGCCACGCGCTGGCCGAACAGGCGGGCGGTCTCGAGGTCGCCGGGCGCCATGTCGCCGGCGCCGGCATCCGAGGGTGACTGCGCGATGGCGCCGCTGTACGACACGAGGTAGTTCACGTCGTCGCGCTGGGCCGCCTTGGTATTGCTGGGCATGAGGCCCTGGCTGACCCAGATCATTCCGTGCTGCATCGCCAGGGTGAACAGGGTGTTGAGCGTGGCGAGCTTGTCTCCGTTCATGCCGGCGCTGTTGGTGAATCCGGCGGCGACCTTGTCCTTCCATTCCTGGGCAAACCAGGGCTTGGACGAGGCGTCGGCGAATTTCTTGAACTGCCAGCTGACGCTGCCCATGTACGTGGGTGAGCCGAAGATGATGGCGTCGGCGGCCTTGAGTTGCTCCCAGCCCCTGGCGGGCAGATTCCCGTCGGCGTCGATGGCAAGCAGTTGGGCGCCGGCGCCTTCGGCCACCGCTTGCGCCATGCGCTGGGTGTGGCCGTAGCCCGAGTGGTAGACGACGATGAGGGTCGGCATGGAGCTTCCTGCTAAGGTGATGGACGGTTCCATGATGGCCTCCTCACCCCCGGACGCTGGCGCTCTCCGTTTGACGGGATCATTCAAAGCGGCTGAACCGCCGGGCCTTGAAACTGCCGCAAAAGCCCTTATCATTGGCACTCGCTGGGGTTGAGTGCTAGCACCGCCCCGCGTTTTAGTTACTAAGCGCTAACTTTGTTGGCGCTTTTTGATGTCCTCTATGTTTCAGTTCAAGGAGATGCAATGAAACTTCGTCCTCTGCACGATCGCGTGATCGTCAAGCGCCTGGAAAACGAAACCCGCACCGCGTCGGGCATCGTGATCCCCGACAACGCCGCCGAGAAGCCCGATCAGGGTGAGGTCCTGGCCGTCGGCCCCGGCCGCAAGAACGACAAGGGCGAGCTGATTGCGCCCAACATCGCCGTCGGCGACCGCGTGTTGTTCGGCAAGTACAGCGGCCAGACCGTCAAGGTCGACGGCGAAGAGCTGCTGGTCATGAAAGAGGACGACCTCTTCGCCGTGATCGAGGGCGCCCCCGCGGCCGGCCTCAAGAAGGTCGCCTGATCCCAGGCCCCATCCGTCAATTTACAGATCCCACTGAGGTAACAACATGGCAGCAAAAGACGTAATTTTCGGCGGCGACGCCCGCGCCCGCATGGTCGAAGGCGTGAACATCCTGGCCAACGCGGTCAAGGTCACCCTGGGTCCCAAGGGCCGCAACGTGGTGCTCGAACGCTCCTTCGGCGCCCCCACCGTGACCAAGGACGGTGTGTCCGTGGCCAAGGAAATCGAGCTCAAGGACAAGCTCCAGAACATGGGCGCGCAGATGGTCAAGGAAGTCGCTTCCAAGACCAGCGACATCGCCGGTGACGGCACCACCACCGCCACCGTGCTGGCCCAGGCCATCGTGCGCGAAGGCATGAAGTACGTGGCCGCCGGCATGAACCCGATGGACCTCAAGCGCGGCATCGACAAGGCCGTGACGGCCCTGGTCGAGCAGCTGAAGAAGTCGTCCAAGGCGACCACCACCAGCAAGGAAATCGCCCAGGTCGGTTCCATCTCCGCCAACAGCGACAGCTCCATCGGCGAGATCATCGCCAAGGCGATGGACAAGGTCGGCAAGGAAGGCGTGATCACCGTCGAAGACGGCAAGAGCCTGGACAATGAGCTGGACATCGTCGAAGGCATGCAGTTCGACCGTGGCTACCTGTCGCCCTACTTCATCAACAACCCGGAAAAGCAAAGCGCGCTGCTGGACAACCCGTTCGTGCTGCTGTTCGACAAGAAGATCAGCAACATCCGCGACCTGCTGCCCGTGCTGGAGCAAGTGGCCAAGGCCGGCCGTCCGCTGCTGATCATCGCGGAAGAAGTCGAAGGCGAAGCCCTGGCGACCCTGGTGGTCAACACCATTCGCGGCATCCTGAAGGTCGTGGCCGTCAAGGCGCCCGGCTTCGGCGACCGCCGCAAGGCCATGCTGGAAGACATCGCCATCCTCACCGGCGGCAAGGTCATCGCTGAAGAAGTGGGCCTGACGCTCGAGAAGGTGACCCTGGCCGACCTGGGCCAGGCCAAGCGCATCGAAGTGGGCAAGGAAAACACCACCATCATCGACGGCGCCGGCGCCGCGGCTGACATTGAAGCGCGCGTCAAGCAGATCCGCGTGCAGATCGAGGAAGCCACTAGCGACTACGACCGTGAGAAGCTGCAAGAGCGCGTGGCCAAGCTGGCCGGCGGTGTTGCCGTCATCAAGGTCGGTGCCGCCACCGAAGTCGAGATGAAGGAAAAGAAGGCCCGCGTCGAAGACGCGCTGCACGCCACCCGCGCTGCCGTGGAAGAAGGCATCGTGGCCGGCGGCGGCGTGGCACTGCTGCGCGCCAAGCAGGCCGCTGGCGAGATCAAGGGCGACAACCCCGACCAGGAAGCCGGCATCAAGCTGGTGCTGCGCGCGATCGAGTCGCCCCTGCGCGAGATCGTGTTCAACGCCGGTGGCGAAGCCTCCGTCGTCGTCGCGGCTGTGCTGGCCGGAAAGGGCAACTACGGCTTCAACGCCGCCAACGACACGTACGGCGACATGATCGAGATGGGCATCCTGGACCCGACCAAGGTGACCCGCACCGCGCTGCAGAACGCCGCGTCCGTTGCTTCGCTGATGCTGACCACGGAAGCCATGGTCGCCGAAGCCCCGAAGGACGACGCGCCTGCCGGTGGCATGGGCGGCGGCATGGGTGGTATGGGCGGCATGGGCGGCATGGACATGTAATGTCTTCACTCGGAAGTCGCTGCGCGATTTCCGAGTGCTGTTCAGTCAGACAAAAAAGGCCGGGATGAACCCGGCCTTTTTCATGGGTGACTACTGCTGCCCGGGTGCGAGGGCGTCAGTGCTGCGTGCTCTTGAACCACCGTACCTGTTGTCGCCTTCCCCGGGTTGCACCGCCCAGTAGAGCAGGACGATCCAGCCGACCACGGGGATGATCACAGCAGCTGCAGCCAGCCGGTCTTGCCGATGTCGTGCAGCCGGCGTGCGCCGACCGCGATCGAGGGCAGCAGCAAGGCCAGCGACACCAGGCCGTTGACGACCTCGCCGAACATGGACCCGGCAATCGAAGCGATGACGGTGAACAGGACGAACCACCAGAACTCCGCGCGCGAGGCGCGGCCGCTGAAGGTGGCGTATTTCTGCAGGCAAGTCTTGACTGCCTCGATGAAACCCATGGCCTCGCTCCTCCCCGTTGAAGAGCTCATCATAGGCGGCTCAGCTTCGCAGGCGCTGCAGCAGCCCCGCCGTCGATCCGTCCAGCCCCGCCACGTCCCCGCTCTGAAGCCGCGGCGCGATGTCCTTGGCCAGCACCTTGCCGAGTTCGACGCCCCACTGGTCGAAGCTGTTGATGCCCCACAAGACGCCGGCGCAAAACACGCGATGCTCGTACAGCGCGATCAGCGCCCCCAGCGAGGCAGGATCGAGCCGGTCCAGCAACAGGAAGGTGCTGGGCCGGTTGCCGGTGAAGTGCTTGTGGCCGCCCGCGTCTTCCTTGCCCAGCATCAGCGCCTGGGCCTGGGCCAGGGCGTTGGCCAGCAGCTGCTGGTGGTGGTCGCCCAGGCGGTGCGCCGGTGTCTTGACGGCAATGAACTCCACCGGTACGACCTCCGTGCCCTGGTGCAACATCTGGAAGTAGGCGTGCTGGCCATTCGTGCCCGGCTCGCCCCAGACCACGGGCGAGGTCTGGTGGGGCAGCGCCTGGCCGTCGCAGTCGACCCGCTTGCCATTGCTTTCCATCTCCAGCTGCTGCAGGTAGGCGGGCAGACGCCGCAGCGCGCTGTGGTACGGCGCCACGCTGCGGCTGGCAAACCCGTGGAAGTTGCGGTACCAGATGTCCAGCAGGGCCAGCTGCACGGGCAGGTTCTGCTCCAGCGCAGCGCTGGCGAAATGCTCGTCCATCGCGTGGGCGCCGGCCAGCAACGCGCGGAAGCCCTCGGCACCGACCGCGATGGCGATGGGAAGCCCGATCGCCGACCACATGGAGTAGCGCCCGCCCACCCAGTCCCAAAAGCCGAACGTCCTGGAGATGCCGAATTCGGCGGCCGCCCGCACGTTGGTGGTCAGGGCCGCGAAGTGGCGCGCCACGTCGGTGCCGCCCTGTTCCAGGAACCAGTCTCGCGCGGTCCGCGCGTTGGTCATGGTTTCGATGGTCGTGAACGTCTTGGAGGCGATCAGGAACAGCGTGCTTTGCGGCCGGACCTCGCGCAGCACCGCCGCCAGCTCATGGCCGTCCACGTTCGAGACAAAGTGGTAGCGCTTGCCGCGCGCAGCGAACTCGTCCAGCGCCAGCACCGCCATCTGCGGTCCCAGGTCAGAGCCGCCGATGCCGATGTTCACCACGTCGGTGATGGCGGCGTCGCCGCGCACCTCTTGCGCATAGGCCAGCATCGCCTCGAGCGTCTCGTGGACCTTAGGCAACTCGGATGCTACTGTTTTAGTAGCTGTGCGCGCTCTCTGCGTCTGGGCTGCAGCCGGTTTCCTCAGGAGAAAGTGCATCACGGAGCGATTTTCCGTGTGGTTGATGGGCTCGCCCGCGAACATGGCGTCGCGCCGGGCCTCCAGGCCACATTCCTGCGCCAACTGCAGCAGCAGGGCCCGGCCCGGCCCGTCCAGCAGGTTCTTGGACAGGTCGGCAAACACGTGGGGCGCCTGCAGGCTGAACGCCTGGAACCGGCCCGCATCGGCAGCGAAGGCCTGGCGCAGGTCGAGGGCACGCCCGCGCGCGGCGAAATGCTGGCCCAGCGCCGGCCAGGCGGCGGTTTGGTCGCAACGCTTCATCGTCAGACCGCCTTCATCAGCTGCTCGAGCTTGACCGCGTCGGCGGCGAAGCTCCGGATGCCCTCGGCCAGCTTCTCCGTCGCCATGGCGTCTTCGTTGAGCGCGTAGCGAAAGCCCGGCTCGTCCAAGCTCACTGCCGGCAAGTCCATCTCCCGGGCGTGCGCCGGGTCCAGGGCGCGCGCCACCGGCGCCTCTGCCGATGCCAGCTGCGCCAGCAACTCGGGGCTGATGGTCAGCAGGTCGCAGCCTGCCAGCGCCAGGATCTGGCCGACGTTGCGAAAACTGGCGCCCATGACTTCGGTGCCGATGCCGAAGTGCTTGTAGTGCAGGTAGATCTGCCGCACCGATTTGACGCCAGGATCATTGGCGCCGGCCTGCGCGGCCTCGTCCCAGCCTGCGCCGGCCGATTTCTTGTACCAGTCGTAGATGCGCCCGACGAACGGGGAAATCAGCTGCACCTTGGCCTGGCCGCAGGCCACCGCCTGGCAGAAGGAAAACAGCAGGGTCAGGTTGGTGCGGATGCCGCGCTGCTCCAGCCGGCCGGCCGCCTGGATGCCTTCCCACGTGGCAGCCACCTTGATCAGCACACGCTCGGTGGGCACGCCCTCGGCCTGGTAGAGCCCGATGATGCGTTCGGCGCGGCTGTAGGTCGCGTCCTCATCGAAGCTCAGCCGCGCGTCCACTTCGGTCGACACCCGGCCCGGGATGATGGACAAGATCTCACTGCCAAAGCGCACCAGCAGCCGGTCCATGGTCTCGTCCAGCGGCTTGTCGCGAAACCGCGTGACGGTGTCCTTCAGCAAGGGAGCGTAATCTGCTTTCTGGACCGCCTTGAGAATGAGCGAAGGGTTGGTGGTGGCGTCCTGGGGCTGGAACTGGGCCAGCTGCCGGAAGTCGCCAGTGTCCGCGACCACGGTGGTGAATTGCTTGAGCGCTTCGAGTTGATTCATGGCTCGCATTATCGGCGCGGCACTCCTCGGCGCAGTTGTCCGAGGCGCGAGAGCTCATCGTAATCCGGTTACGTAACCGAACGGTTCCCTCTTGGCTCATCCGGAGCGTGCCGAGCAGCACTGAGTCAAAATCATGAAACTAAGTTACATTGCGACCTCATCAGGAACAATCCATGAGCTTTGACCTCGTCCTGTTCGGCGGCACCGGCGACCTTGCCTGGCGCAAGCTGATGCCTGCCTTGTTCCAGGCTTTCCGCCACGGGACGCTCCCTGCCGGTGGACGGATCATCGGAGTGGGCCGGGACGACCTCAGCAGCGAACAGTACCGCGAACTGATCCACCAGCGCTTTGCCCAGGTGGAACTGGCCAAGCGCCCCAGTCCCGAGGAGTTTTCGCGCTTCGCCGAGCTGCTGCAGTTCCTGCGCATGGACCTGTCCCGGCCGGCGGACTACGGCCGGCTGAAGGACAAGCTCGAGCAGCGCAAGGCGGACACGGTGGTCATGTACCTGGCCACGGCGCCCTCTCTTTTCACCATCGCCTGCGAACAGCTGGCGGCCGCGGGCCTGAACACGCCGGGCACGCGGATCGTGCTGGAAAAGCCCCTGGGGCACGACCTGGCATCGAACCGGACGATCAACGAAACCGTGCGCAAGGTACTGAGCGAGCAGCAGGTGTTTCGCATCGACCACTACCTGGGCAAGCCCTCGGTGCAGAACCTGTTCGCGCTGCGTTTCGGCAATGCGCTGTTCGAGCCGCTGTGGCGGCGCGAGACCATCGCCAACATCCAGATCACGATCGCCGAAGACCTGGGCGTCGAAAAGCGCGGAGCCTTCTACGACAGCACGGGGGCGTTGCGCGACATGGTGCAGAACCACGCGCTGCAGCTGGTCTGCGCGCTGGCCATGGAACCCCCGATCAACGCCGGCGCGGACGCCATCCGCGACGAGAAGCTCAAGGTGCTGCGCTCGCTCAAGCCCTGGTCGCCCCAGACCTTGGGCGAGCATGCGATCCGCGGCCAGTACGGCGCCGGCAACGTGGCCGGCGAGCCGGTGGCCGGCTATCGTGAGGAGCCGGGCGTGGACGCGCAAAGCAGGACCGAAACCTTCGTGGCCCTGCGCGCCGAGATCGCCAACTGGCGCTGGGCCGGCGTGCCGTTCTACATCCGCACCGGCAAGCGGCTGGCGGCCCGCGATGCGCGCATCGTCGTGAACTTCCGGCCGGCGCCGCACGCGATCTTCAGCGCACCGCCCGGCGCCGTGAACCGGCTGGTGATCAACCTGCAGCCGCGCGACGGGCTCGAGCTGCACCTGCTGGCGCAAGGCCAGGAAAACCGCCGCGCGGCCCAGAGCCTGGCGCCCGTGCACCTGGACCTGGACTTCGACAAGCGCTTCGGCTCCGAACGGGTGGGCGCCTACGAAAGGCTGCTGCTGGACGTGATCGACGGCCGGCTGAACCTGTTCGTGCGCAGCGACGAGCAGGAAGCTGCCTGGCAGTGGGTGGAGCCGCTGCTCGAGCACTGGCGCAGCGACAGCAACGGATTGCGGCCTTACACGGCCGGCAGCTGGGGGCCGAGTGCCGCCAGCGCCATGATCGCGCGCGACGGCTACTGCTGGAGCGAGGAATGCTAGCCCGCACGCTTGCGGTGTCGACCGCTGCGCTGCCGCCCGAGGAGGCCTTCGCACCTTGCGGCGGCCCGGCGGTGCTCGGGTGAACACTTCGGGCGGCACGATGCTGGACCGCATCAAGGCCTGCCTGCCGTCCCTCGCCACCGCGGAACAGCGGGTGGGCCGCCTGGTCCTGAGCGACCCGCGCGCCTTCGCCAACCTGCCTGTCAGCGAACTCGCCGAACGCTCCCACGTGAGCAAGCCCACCGTCGTGCGGTTCTGCCGCAGCATGGGCTACGACGGCTTGTCCGACTTCAAGCTCAAGCTCGCGGGCAGCGTGAGCGAAGGCGTGCCCTTCATCCACCGCAGCGTCGACGCCGACGACAAGACCGCCGACGTGCTGGTCAAGGTGATCGACAACACGGTGGCCGCCTTCCTGAAGTACCGCAACGACGCATCGAGCTACGCCATCGAAAAGGCGTGCGAGGCGCTGGCCGCCACCTACCAGACCGGCCGCCGCATCGAGTTCTACGGGGCCGGCAATTCGGGCATCGTGGCGCAGGATGCCCAGCACAAGTTCTTCCGGCTCGGGGTGAACGCCATCGCCTACAGCGACGGGCACATGCAGGTGATGAGCGCGTCGCTGCTGGGCCCGGGCGATTGCGTCGTGGTGATCTCCAACTCGGGCCGCACGCGAGACCTGATGGACGCCTGCGACATCGCCCGCAAGAACGGCGCCACGGCCATCTGCATCACCGCCAGCGGCTCGCCACTCGCTTCGGCCGGCCACATCCACCTGGCGGCAGACCATCCCGAGGGCTACGACCGGTACAGCCCCATGGTCTCGAGGCTGCTGCACCTGATGATCATCGATGTCCTGGCGACCGCGGTGGCGCTTCGCATCGGCGGCGGGCGGCTGCAGCCGCTCTTGCGCGAGATGAAGAACAACCTGCGCACCAAGCGGTACGCGTAGTGCGCAGTCCCCGCGAAGGCGGGGATCCAGATGCCCTGGTACGCGTAGTGCGCAGTCCCCGCGAAGGCGGGGATCAGAAGCCCTGGATTCCCCTTCGCGGGAATGACGCCAGCTAGATCCGGCCTTCTTCGACCGCGTGGCAGGCGATGCGCACGCCGCCGATGGTCAGCAGCGCCGGGCGCTCGGCCTTGCAGCGGGCATTGGCATGCGGGCAGCGCGGGTTGAAGGCGCAGCCCGTGGGCGGGTTCAGCGGATTCGGCACCTCGCCCTGTACCGGGGTGCGCGAGCGGCCCGTGTCGTGCATCTTGGGAATGGCGTCCAGCAGCATCCGCGTGTAGGGATGGCGTGGGTTGCTGAACAGCTGGTGCTTGCCCGACAGCTCCACCAGGCGGCCGAGGTACATCACGCCCACCTGGTCGCTCACATGGCGCACCACCGCCAGGTTGTGCGAGATGAACAGGTAGGTCAGGCCCTGCTGGCGCTGCAGGTCCTTCATGATGTTGAGCACCTGGGCCTGCACGCTGACGTCCAGGGCCGAAGTGGGCTCGTCGCACACCAGGAACTCCGGCTCCGTGGCCAGGGCCCGCGCGATGGAGATGCGCTGGCGCTGGCCGCCCGAGAACTGGTGCGGGTACTTGACCATGTCCAGCGGGGACAGGCCGACCGATTTGAGCAACTCGCCGACCCGGTCCTTCAGCTGGGCCTTGTCGGAGATGATGGCGTGCTCGCGCAGCGGCTCGCCCACGATGTCCTCCACGATCCAGCGCGGGTTGAGGCTGGCGTAGGGGTCCTGGAAGATCATCTGGATGCGCCGGCGCAGCTGGCGCCCCTGCGGGGTCTTGAACGCGGCATGCGCGTCCTGCCCGTCGAAGGTGAAGCCGCCGCGGGTGGGCTCCCACAAGCCCACCAGCAACCGGGCCACGGTGCTCTTGCCGCAGCCCGACTCGCCCACCAGCGCCAGGGTCTGGCCGCGCGTGATCTCGAAGCTCACCCCGTCCACGGCCCGCAGCAACTGCCGGGGACGCCGCTCGATCACGCGGTTGAGCCAGGGAACGGACACGTCGAAGGTCTTCGCCAGGTCGTGCGCCTGCACCAGGGCAGCGGTGCCCGCGGCGGCCGCGACCCGCGTCTGTCCCAGGGTTTGCGGGGTCAGCACGGCGCTCATGCGGTCACTCCCACGTGGGCGTCGTGCAGCCAGCAGGCCGCGCGCGTCGCGCCGGCATGCAGCAGGTCCGGGCGCTCGCGGGTGCAGCGCTCGAAAGCCCGCGGGCAGCGCGGGTTGTAGGCGCACCCGGTTGGGATGGCGTTCAGGCGCGGCATGGCGCCGTCGATCTGGTTCAGGCGCTCGCGTTCGCTTTCCATGTCGGGGATCGAGGCCATCAGGCCCATGGTGTAGGGATGGGCAGGCTGGTTGATCACCTCGTGCACCGGGCCGATCTCGGCGATGCGCCCGGCGTACATCACGGCGACACGGTCGCAGGTCTCGGCAATCACGCCCATGTCGTGCGTGATCAGCATCACGGCGGCGCCGCGGTCCTTGCAGATGCGCTTGAGCAACTGGATGATCTGCGCCTGGATGGAAACATCCAGCGCCGTCGTGGGCTCGTCCGCGACGATCAGCTTGGGCTCCGCGGCCAGCGCAAGGGCGATCACCACGCGCTGGCGCATGCCGCCGGAAAACTGGTGCGGGAAATGGTCGACCCGCTCGGCGGCGGCCGGGATGCCGGTGTCTTCCAGCAGGCTGACGGCCCGCCGGCGTGCTTCCTTGTCGTCCACCGGCAGGTGGGCCTGTATGGTTTCTGTCAGCTGCCGGCCCACTGTGTACAGCGGGTTCAGCGAGGTCAGCGGGTCCTGGAAGATGGCGCCGATCTTGCGGCCGCGGATGCGCCGCATCTCGTCGTAGGGCAGCTTGTCGATGCGCTGCCCCTCCAGCAGGACCTGGCCCGAGGCGACGCGGCCGGGCGGCTCCAGCAGCCCGATGATGGAGGCGCCGGTCAGGGACTTGCCGGCGCCCGATTCGCCCACAACCCCCAGGATCTCGCCCGGGGCGATCTCGAAGGAAATGTCGTCCAGGGCACGCAGGGTGCCGCGGCGGTTGGGGAACTCGACCACGAGGTTCTTGACTTGCAGCAGGCTCATGATGGTCTTTTCAGCGCAGTCGCGGATTGAGCGCGTCGCGCAGCCAGTCGCCCAGCAGGTTCACCGACAGGGCGATCACGATCAGCATCAGGCCGGGGAAGATGGTGATCCACCACTCGCCCGAGAACAGGTAGTCGTTGCCGACGCGGATCAGCGTGCCCAGCGACGGCGAGGTCGGCGGCACCCCCACGCCCAGGAACGAAAGCGTGGCCTCCGTGATGATGGCGGTGGCGACGTGGATGGTGGCGAGCACGAGCACCGGCCCCATCACGTTGGGCAGCACGTGCCGCGCCATGATGCGCAGCGGCGCCACCCCGGTGACGCGGGCGGCCTGCACGTACTCCTTGTTGCGCTCGACCATCGTCGAGCCCCGCACCGTGCGGGCGTACTGGACCCAGCCCGTGAGCGTGATCGAGAGGATGAGCACCCCGAACGCCACGGTGTCATGGGCGTTCGGGAACAGCGCCCGGCCGACCCCGGCGATCAGCAGCGCCACCAGGATGGGCGGGAACGACAGCATCACGTCGCACACCCGCATCAGCAGCCCGTCGACCCAGCCGCCGCGGAAACCGGCGAGCAAGCCCAGGCCGACGCCGATCACCATGGACAAAAGCACCGAGACCACGCCCACCACCAGCGAGATGCGGGCCCCGTAGATCAGGGCCGAGAGGATGTCCCGGCCCTGGTCGTCGGTGCCCAGCAGGTACTTGCGCGTGCCCTCCGCCTCCCAGGAAGGCGGCAGCCGCGCCTCCGACAGCTCCAGGGTGGTGAGGTCGAACGGGTTGTGCGGCGCGATCCAGCCTGCGAAGACCGAGCAGAACACGCAGATGAAGGCGATCGCGGCGGCCGCGATGGCCACCGGCGAGGTGCGGAAGCTGTAGCCGACGTCGCTGTCGAGCCAGCGGAAGATTGTGTTTTTCAACTTACTTCTTGACGGTGATCCACTTGAAAGGCATGAAGTTGTCGGCCAGCTGCACCAGGTCGACCTTCCTGCTCACGCCCCAGGCCAGCGCCTGCTGGTGCAGGGGGAGGTGGCCGACGTCCGCGGAATGCAGGTCGAAGGCTTCCTTGATCATGGCGCTGCGCTTGGCCTTGTCGGTTTCGGACTGGATCTTCAGGGTCAGCTCGTCCACCTTGGGATTGCAGTAGCTGCCCAGGTTGAACTGGCCCGAGCCCTTGTCGTCGGCGCAGCGCACCAGCGCATTGAGCGCGTTGTGCGCGTCATAGGTGCCCGGCGTCCAGCCCAGCATGTAGAAGCTGGTGTCGCGGCGCAGGATCTTCGGGAAGTACGTGCCCTTGGTCTCGGCCGCCAGGTTGATCTTGACCCCGATGCGGGCCAGGTTGGCCGCCACGGCCTCGCAGATCTGGCCGTCGTTGACATAGCGGTCGTTCGGGCAGTTCATCGTCACTTCGAAGCCGTTCGGGTAGCCGGCCTCGGCCAGCAGCTTCCTGGCGGCTTCGGCGTCGTAGGGCAGCCGCTTGTTCTGGTCGGCGCTGAAGCCGTTGATGCCGGGCCCGACCATCAAGGCCGTGGGATTGGACGCGCCGCGCATCACGGTGCGCTTGATGCCTTCGATGTCGATGGCCTGGTAGAAGGCCTGGCGCACGCGCTTGTCCTTGAACGGGTTCTTGCCCTTGACGCTGGAGTACAGCAGCTCGTCGCGCTTCTGGTCCATGCCCAGGAAGATGGTGCGCAGCTCGGGCCCCGTGATCGCGCGCGCATTGGGACTGGCATTGACGCGGGCGATGTCCTGCACCGGAATCGGCTCCATCACGTCGATCTCGCCGGACAGCAGCGCCGCCACCCGGGTGGGGTCGTTGCCGATCGGCGTGAAGATCACTTCTTCGACGTTGCCGTCGATCTTGCCCCAGTAGGTGCCGTTGCGGCTGAACGTGGTGCGCACGTTGGGCTGGCGCTCACGCAGGCGGTACGGGCCGGTGCCGTTGGCGCGGAACGACGCGGCGTTCTCGATGCCCTTGCGGCGATCCACCGGACGCGTGGCCTGGTTGGTCTCCGCCCACTTCTTGCTCATGATGTACACCAGCGAGATGACGTCGGGCAGGATCGGGAACGGCGCCTTGGTCTCGATTTCCACCACGCTGTCGCTGACCTTGCGCACTTCCTTGAAGTCGTTGGTGTAGCTCTTCATGTCCGAGCCTTCCACCTGGGTGCGCGCGAACGAGAAGATCACGTCGTCCGCCGTGAACGGGGTCCCGTCGTGGAACTGGACGCCCTTTCGCAGCTCGAACCGCCACACCGTGGGCGAGGTCTGGCGCCACGACGTGGCCAGCGCCGGCGCGAGGCTCAGGTCCTTGTTGCGGCCCACCAGCGGCTCGTAGACGTTGCCCGTGATGCTCAGCTGCAACGACTCGTTCAGCGAATGCGGGTCCATGGACAAGGCGTCACCCTGGTTGGAGACGCGCACGGTCTGCGCCGTGGCGCTGCCCGCGGCAAGCGCACACAGCAGGGCTGCGGACAGCAAAGTGGACTTGGATTTCATCGGAAGCTCCTCGTGCAAGGGATGGTGAGGGAAACTCGTTCGCGGCCGGCTAGTGGCCGGCCAGCGGCATGGCTTGCTCGGCAAGGCTGGCATGCAGGGCCGAACCGAGCGGAAGGATTTCGTCGTTGAAGTCGTAGCGGCTGTTGTGCAGCATGCAGCTGCCTTCGCCGCCCTGGCCGATGCGCAGGTAGGCGCCGGGCTTGACCTGAAGCATGAAGGAGAAATCCTCGGCCCCCATGCTGGGCTCCATGTCACGGACGACATGGTCCGCGCCCACCAGGCCTTCGGCCACGTCAGCGGCGAACATGGCTTCGTTCTGGGTGTTGACCGTGGCCGGATAGATGCGCTCGTAGTGCACCTTTGCCGTCGCGCCGAATCCCAGCGCCACCGCGCTGCACAGTTCGGTGAGCCGCCGCTCGACCAGTTCCTGGATCGAGGGCGTGAAAGTGCGCACCGTCCCCACCAGGGTCGCCTTGCCCGGAATCACGCTCATGGCGTGCACGTCGCCGGCCTGCATGGCGCACAGGCTCACCACCGCGCCTTCAACCGGCGGCAGGTTGCGTGAAACGATGCTCTGCACCGCCGTGATGATGTGGGCGGACACCAGCACCGGGTCCACCGCGAGATAGGCATGGGCGCCATGCCCTCCTTTGCCGGTGATCTCGATGGTCACCCGGTCGGCGGCGGCCATCATCGCGCCGGGACGCAGGCCGATCATGCCGGGCCTGAGTCCGGGCCAGTTGTGCATGCCATAGACCGCCTGGACCGGAAAACGGTCGAACAGGCCGTCCTCGATCATGGCCCTGGCGCCGGCGAAGCCCTCCTCGCCCGGCTGGAAAATGACCACCGCCGTGCCGTCAAAGTTGCGCGTCTCGGCAAGGTAGCGCGCCGCCCCCACCAGCATGGCCGTGTGGCCGTCGTGCCCGCAGCCGTGCATCATTCCGCTGCGCGCGGACTTCCAGGGAAACTCGTTGGCCTCGGTCATGGTCAGGGCGTCCATGTCGGCACGCAGGCCGATCATGCGGCCGCTGGCGGTCTGCCGCCCCTTGATGATGCCGACGACGCCGGTCTTGCCGACACCCGTGTGGATCTCGTCCACGCCGCAAAGCTTGAGGGCCTCGTGCACCCGGGCGGAGGTGTAGACCTCCTCGAAACCCAGCTCCGGGTGCGCGTGCAGGTCGCGCCTGAGGGTGGTGAGTTCCGGATGGAACTGGGCAATGTGGGCGAAGGCCCGGCCGTTTGCCTTCAGCCGGACAGGAGCATGGGTGGACAGCATCTCAATGCCCCCCTACCTTGCCGACGCGCAGGCGCGGGTCCACCGCGAAATACAGCAGGTCCACCACCAGGTTGATGACCACGAAGATCAGCGCGATCAGGCACAGGTAGGCGGCCATCACGGGGATGTCGGCGAAGGTGACGGCCTGGATGAACAGCAGCCCCATCCCGGGCCACTGGAAGACGGTCTCGGTGATGATCGCGAACGCGATCAGGCCGCCCAGTTGCAAGCCGGTGATGGTCATCACCGGAACCAGCGTGTTTTTCAGTGCATGGCCGAAGTGAATGGCCCGGTTCGACAGGCCGCGCGCCCGCGCGAACTTGATGTAGTCGGTGCGCAGCACCTCCAGCATTTCGGCGCGCACCAGCCGCATGATCAGCGTCAGCTGGAAGATGGCCAGCGTGATGGCCGGCAGCACGATGTGGTGCCAGCCCTTGGCCTTGAGCAGGCCCGTGCTCCACCAGCCGACCTGCACCGTGTCGCCGCGGCCGAAGCTGGGAAACCAGCCGAGCGTCACGGCAAACAGCAGGATCAACAGGATGCCGATCAGGAACGTGGGCAGCGAAACGCCCAGCAGCGAAATCGTCATGAACACCTGGCTCAGGAAGGTGCCGCGGCGCAGAGCGGCGTAGACACCCATGGGGATCCCGATCGCCAGGGCCATCAAGGCGGCGATCAGCGCCAGTTCCAGCGTGGCCGGGAAGCGTTCGGCGATCAGGCGGGACACCTTGGCGCCCTGGCGCAGGCTCAGGCCGAATTCACCTTGAACGGCGTTCAGCAGGAAGTGCCAGAACTGCACGAAGAAGGGCTTGTCCAGCCCCAGATCGGCGCGCAGTTCGCGGATTTGTTCAGGCGTGGCGTCCTGGCCGAGCAGGAAGACCACGGGATCGCCGACGTACTGGAACAGCAGGAAAGCGATGAACGCAACCGTGACCATGACGATCACGGCCTGGATCAGGCGGCGCAGGATGAAAGCAAACATCGAGTAAAGCTAAAGCGTGGCGATGCTAGCACCGCAAAGAGCGTGCCGACACCGGGGTTTCCTTGGGGCAACAAGGAAAGCGGCCGCAAAGAGACAAGGCCGCCCGGCGGCGGCCTTGTTCTCGCGAATGCGCGTCAGTTTACTTTGATCAGGCGCCAGTCGAGGCGGTTGTCCGGGCGGTGGACCACTTCGACGTTCTTCTTCATCGCCCAGGGAATGATCTGGTTGTGCAGGGGGATGTGGGAGAAATCGTCCTTTGCCATCTGCAGGGCCTCCACCAGGCGGCGGTTGCGCACCAGCGTGTCGGTCTCCACCTTGGCGCGGTCGATCACGGCATCGACCTTGGAGTTGCTGTAGCGGCCCACGTTGTAGTTGCCGTCGCCGTCGGTGCCCACGGTGCGCACCAGGGACTGCAGGCTGTACATCGCATCGAAAGTCGGCACGCCCCAGCCCAGCATGTAGATGCTGGCTTCGTAGCGCTGGATCATCGGGAAGTACGTCACCAGCGGCAGGGTGCGCAGCTTGGCGCGCACGCCGATCCGCGACCACATGGCGGTGACCGCCTGGCAGATTTCCTCGTCATTGATGTAGCGATTGTTCGGGCACGCGAAGTCGACTTCGAAGCCTTGCGGGTAGCCGGCTTCGGCCAGCAGCTTCCTGGCGCCTTCCGCGTCGAAGGGGAAGCGCTTGTGCAGATCCTCGGTCCAGCCGTTGACCTGCGATGCGATCAGCGTGCCCGTGGCCTGGCCGAGGCCACGCATGGTGACGCGCATCAGGCTGTCGATGTCGATGGACTGGTACAGCGCGCGGCGAACACGCTGGTCCTTCAGCGGGTTCTTGCCCTTGACGTTGGAGCCGGGCAGCTCCTCGCGGAAGGTGTCCAGGCCGAAGAAGATGGTGCGGCTCTCGACGCCGTCCATCACCTTCAGGTTGGCGTTGTTGCGCAGCCGCGGCAGGTCCTGCGGGCTCGGGTCGAGCACCAGGTCGACCTCGCCCGACAGCATGGCCGCGACCCGAGTCGCTTCCGACTTGATCGGCGTGTAGACGATCTCGGTCAGGTTGCCTTCCAGCTTGCCCCACCAGTTGGGGTTGCGCTCCATCACCATGCGCTGGTCCGGCACCCACGACTTCAGGACAAAGGGGCCGGTGCCCATGGCATTGCGGTTGGCGAATGTTTCCTGGGTGACGTTGCGGATGTCCTTGGGCTCGACCGAGTTATTCTTCTCGGCCCAGGCCTTGCTCATCATGCGCAGCTCGGTCAGCTGGTTCAGCAGCACCGGGTTGGGATTCTTGGTGAAGATGTCGATCGTGTTGGCGTTGACCTTGACCACCCGGTCGATGCCGGCCGTGTACGGGGTGAAGTTCGACGTCTTCATCATGCCGCGCTGGAGGGAGTACACCGCGTCGTCCGCGGTGAAGGCGCTGCCGTCGTGGAATTTGACGTTCTGGCGCAGGTTCATGCGCAGCTGGGTCGGCGAGACCTGGTTCCAGGAGGTGGCCAGGACGGGCTCGATCTTGAAATTGCGGCTGTTGTAGTAGACCAGCGACTCGTAGACGGCGGCGTGGATGCCGTTTTGCAGCGCGTTGTTCTGCGAATGGATGTCCCAGGTCGAGATCTCGCCAGCGCTTGCCCAGCGGAAAGTCTTGGCATGAAGGGCCGGCGCGGCCGCGATCGCGGCCGCAGCCGCCGTGCACAGGAGTGCAAACTTCAGTTTCATAAAACCCTCTTGGAATTTGGAGAGAGACGACTATGCAATAGCCGTGCAAGGCCCGTCAAAAGGGGTTTCCCGAGCGCCGCGTGTGCTGCGCGCGACACCTGTTGCTCAGTGCCCCGCCTGCGGCGCGGGCGCCATCCGCACCGGACCGTACCAGGCTCGAGCCGTCGATCGCGTGTTGTCCGTGTCGGTCATGATCGCCACGCCGACCAGGGCGCCGGGCGGCTCGCCAAAGGCGCGCAGGTAGTCGGCCTGGATATCACGTTCATAGTCGAGCCAGCGACGGGTGCCTTTCGGGCCCGATTCCACCACCAGCTTGCGGATCCGGTCGGTGCGCGGGCTGGTGATCACGGTGCCGGGCAAGCGGCTGTTGCACCAGACGTAGATCAGGGTCGCATAGGGCATCGGCTCTCCCGTGAGCGTCTGCGCGAGTTCCGACAGCATGGCGTTCCTGGCGGACCAGCGTTCACGGTCGCCGTCGAAGGCGAGAATGACTCGGACGGGCGAATCCGCCTTGTCGCGCAGGGCCAGGTCGGCGTCGGCGATCAGCTCGGGCACCATCCAGGAAAAGCTCAGCTTGCCCAGGCGCTCTGGCTCGATCCGGACCTTCTGCCGGACCATGCTGGCCGAACTGGCTGCCGTGACGGCGAGCGCGTCGCGGCCGTCCTTTCGGACATAGCTGAAGCGGGTGGGCGCCTTGCCCGGGAGCCGGTCGTGCCGCCACTCGGCTGCCGCCCCGATGCGGGATTGTTCGGCCCAAGGACTGCCCTGGACGGCACCTGGCTCCAGGCGGGGAATGCCCGAGCAGCCGCACAAGAATGCCGCGGCCCACAGCAGCAAGGGGGACATGCGCTTCATCGCTGCTCCTATGGAATGGCGTGAGACGTAAAAAAGCCGCCCGAAGGCGGCTTCTCAAGTTTCTTATTCGAGCTGGCTCGAGGGGCCAGCTTGTGAATTAGAAGCTGTGGCGAACGCCGAAGTCGTAGCCGGTGGAGCGGGCGCCGGCGGCCGGGCCTGCGACTGCACCAGGAACCACGGAAGCGGCGGAACCGTTGGTGTTGCGGACGCGGGCGTACGTGGTGTACAGCGCGGTACGCTTGGACAGGTTGTGCACATAGCCCAGCGCCAGCTTGCGCGCGCGCGGGTCGGCGGCGGGGCCGACCACGTCGGTGCGGTACTGCGAGTAGGCCAGGCGGATTTCGCCGGCGCCCACGGGAACCAGGCCACCGACCAACCAGCCACGGCCTTCAACGGCGCCGGCTTCGTCGCGGCTCAGGTGAGCCTGCAGCTTGGCAACACCGAAGTCCCACTGGCCGCCGATGTTGTTCTGACGGACGTCGCCGGTAGCGTACTCGGTGCGGCTCACCGCCACGGCCAAGTTGAACGGGCCGGCGGCGTAGCCGAGGCGAACGCCAATGCCATTGCCATCATCTTCGGTGGCGCCGACGGTGCTGCCGTTCTCGCCCATGTAGTACTGGACCTGGCCGTAGAAGCCGCCCAGGTTACCCGGCAGGAAGTAGCCGATGCTGTTGGAAGCACGGACAGCGGTCACGCCGGTGATGATGGAGTTCAGGGTCTGGGTGGTGCCAGCACCGTTCGTGCCGAACGGGTCGAACACGGTCAGGTTCCAGAATTGCGGGGTGTAGTCACGGCCCAGACGCAGTTCGCCCCAGCCGCCGGCCAGGCTCACCGTCGAACGACGGTTGAAGGTCAGGCCCTGGCCACCACCGATACCGGCCAAGGCGCCGCCGGAAGCCTGGTTGTTGGTGTTGGTCGCGGCGCCACGGCCGTCGTCGTTGGTCAGACCGGCTTCCAGCCAGAAGGAAGCAGACATGCCGCCGCCGAGGTCTTCGGTGCCGCGGAAGCCCAGACGCGAGCTGTTGTAGCCAGAGTTGGTCAGGCGGGTGACGCTGCCAGCGCCGGCGCCACCGTTGGACACGCGCTGCAGCGTGGCGTCAACGATACCGAACAGGGTGACGGACGATTGAGCAGAGGCCACGCCGGCGGTCGCCAGAACAGCCAGAGCAATCAGGGACTTTTTCATGCAAGTTTCTCCAAGGTTAAACATAGGGCTCCGGTGCGATGGGGTCACGTGATGCAGGCACTTTGGTGCTCCCGCCGGATCCCCGGGCCAACCTCCTTTTGGGAAGTTGTCGTTATTGCACCAGAGCGGCTTTTCTTTCGCAAAGTATTTAACCGTTTGCCTGACGTTTCGTTGCACACGGACAACAACCAAAAACGGCTGAGTGGGCGGCGAACAACACGCCGGATGCGCGAGGCCTTTTTATCTACAGGGCCGCTGCGGCCCTGTTGAGGATGACGACCGCCGTAAACTGGCGCCATGGACCACCTCCTGGGCGCCGCCGACAGCGCATTGCGCACCCTTTTTTCCCGACCCCGGGCCATGCGGCCCTGCCCCATCCTGCCGGGCGACGAGACCCGGCTCTCCGCCCAGGAGCGGCGGCACTCCGCCGCGCTGATGCGCGTCAACCATGTGGGCGAGGTCTGCGCGCAAGCGCTATACACCGCGCAGGCCCTGGCAACGCGCGACGTGGACCTGCGCCGACATTTCGAGGCCGCGGCCCGCGAGGAAACCGACCACCTTGCCTGGACACGGGCGCGGCTGGACGAACTGGGTGACCGCCCTTCCCTGCTGAACCCGCTCTGGTACGCCGGGGCCTTCGGCCTGGGCCTGCTGGCCGGCCGGCTGGGGGACCGTACCAGCCTGGGGTTTGTGGTGGAGACCGAGCGCCAGGTCGAATCGCACCTGGAAAGCCACCTGGACCGGTTGCCGCCCGCCGACCACGCCTCGCGTGCCATCGTGATCCAGATGAAGCAGGACGAGGCGGCCCACGCGGCGCAAGCCCTGGCGGCCGGCGGCACCGACTTGCCCGTCCCCGCGAAAGCCCTGATGCGCCTGGCGGCCAAGGTCATGACCACCACGGCGCACTACATCTAGGCCTGCGCCCGGGCCTCCAGCAGCTCGAAGCTGGTCGTGATCTGCGCCGTCCTGGCCAGCATGGCGCTGGCCGAACAGTACTTCTCGTGGCTCATGGCGATGGCGCGTTCCACTGCCGTTGCCGGGATCGCCTGGCCGGTGACGGTGAAATGCATGTGAATCCGGGTGAAGACCTTCGGGTCGGTCTCGGCCCGCTCCGAGGTGAGCTTGACCGAGCAGCCGGTGACCGCGTGGCGGCCGCGCTTGAGGATCAGGACCACGTCGTAGGCCGTACAGCCTCCGGTGCCGGCCAGCACCGCTTCCATCGGCCTGGGGGCCAGGTTGCGTCCGCCGTTCTCCGGCTTGGCGGCGTCGGGCGCGCCATCCATCACCAGCACATGGCCGCTGCCGGTTTCGGCCAGGAACCCCATGCCCGAGCGGGCTCCGGTCGCCCCTGTCCAGCTCACCGTGCATTCCATCATTTCAACGTACCTTTATGAGAGGGGCTTGCCCCCGATAAATTGGGCTAATGGCCCCGGCCGTGCTGCGACGCAGCAAATCTCCGGCTATACTGGTTTCGCAGCATAACGAATCGTTGTGCACAGCTTGTCTCCTCCACCTTCTCCAATGGTGGACTTAGCCCCCGGGTCGCAAGGCCCGGGGGCTTTTTTCTTGCCGCATATGATTCCTTGTTCATGAAAACGCACCTGAAGCCCGCCGATTACCTCAAGAAAATCCTGACTGCGCGGGTCTACGACGTCGCCATCGAATCGGCGCTGGAGCCGGCCAAGGCGCTGTCCCGCCGGGTGCACAACAAGGTATTGCTCAAGCGTGAGGACCAGCAGCCCGTCTTCAGCTTCAAGCTCAGGGGCGCCTACAACAAGATGGTGCAGCTGCCACCCGAGCAGCTCAAGCGGGGGGTGATCTGCGCCTCAGCGGGCAACCACGCCCAGGGCGTCGCCATGTCGGCGCACCGCCTGGGCGTGCGGGCGGTCATCGTGATGCCGGTGACCACCCCCCAGCTGAAGATCGATGGCGTCAAGGGGCTGGGCGGCGAGGTGGTGCTGCACGGCGACAGCTACTCGGATGCCTATGCGCACGCCGTCACCCTGGAACGCAAGCGGGGCCTCACCTTCGTGCACCCCTTCGACGACCCGGACGTGATCGCCGGCCAGGGCACGATCGCCATGGAGATCCTGCGCCAGCACCAGGGGCCGCTGGATGCCGTGTTCGTGGCCATCGGCGGCGGCGGCCTGATTTCGGGCGTGGCCAACTACATCAAGGCCGTGCGGCCGGAAGTGAAGGTGATCGGCGTCCAGATGAATGACTCGGACGCCATGGCGCAGTCGGTCGCCGCCAGGAAGCGGGTGACGCTGCCGGACGTGGGGCTGTTTTCCGACGGCACCGCCGTCAAGCTGGTCGGCGAGGAAACCTTCCGCGTGGCGCGCGCCCTGGTGGACGAGTTCATGACCGTCGACACCGACGCCGTCTGTGCCGCCATCAAGGACATCTTCGTGGACACCCGCAGCATCGTCGAGCCTGCCGGCGCCCTGGCGGTGGCGGCCATCAAGCAGTACGCGGCGGTGCACAAGACGCGCGGCCAGACCTACGCGGCCATCCTCTGCGGCGCCAACATGAACTTCGACCGGCTGCGTTTCGTGGCCGAGCGCGCCGAAGTGGGCGAGGAGCGCGAAGCCCTGTTCGCCGTCACCATCCCGGAGGAGCGGGGCAGCTTCCGGCGCTTTTGCGAGGCGGTGGGCGGCCTGCCCGGAGGCCCGCGCAACGTCACGGAATTCAACTACCGCATCAGCGACGAAGCCCGGGCCCATGTGTTCGTGGGCCTCACCACCCACGGCAAGGGCGAGTCGGCGCGGATCGCCGCCAATTTCACCCGCCACGGCTTCGACGCGCTCGACCTCACGCACGACGAACTGGCCAAGCAACACGTGCGGCACATGGTGGGTGGGCATTCGGCGCTGGCCCGCGACGAGCGGCTGCTGCGGTTCGTGTTCCCGGAGCGCCCCGGCGCGTTGATGAAGTTCCTGTCGCACATGCGCCCGGGCTGGAACATCACCCTCTTCCACTACCGCAATCAGGGCGCCGACTACGGGCGCATCCTGGTGGGCCTGCAGGTGCCCACGGCGGACGACAAGGCATTCCAGTCCTTCCTGGACACGCTGGGCTATCCCTGCGTCGAGGAAACCGGCAACCCGGTGTACCGGCTGTTCCTGCGAAGCTGAGCGCATGCGAGCCGCCGACTTTCTGCGTCACTACCTGGTCGCGGTGCAGTTCTTCACCCGGCTGCCGGTCACCGGCGCGCTGGCGCAATGGGTCGGCTTCAGCCCGGCGATGCTGCGCGCCAGCGCCGCGCATTTCCCCGGCGTGGGCTGGCTGGTCGGCCTGGCCGCCTGCGCGGTGTTCGCGTCCCTGTCCCTGGCGCTGCCTGGCACGGCGTTCACCCCGCTGGTGGCGGCGATGGGATGCACCATCGCCACCGTCTTGCTGACCGGCGCCTTCCATGAGGACGGCCTGGCCGACCTGGCCGACGGCCTGGGCGGAAGCGCCGACCGGCAGCGCGCGCTGGAGATCATGAAGGACTCGCGCCTGGGCTCCTACGGGGTGCTGGCCCTGGTGCTCGGGCTCGGTGCCAAGGCGGCGCTGCTGGCGCTGCTTGCCGCGGCGTCCCCGACGGCGGTGCTGGCGGCGCTGCTCGCCGCTCATGTGGTTTCGCGCTTCTGGCCGTTGCTGCTGATTCGCAGCCTTCCCTACGTCGGCGACGAGGCCGGCTCCAAGAGCAAACCCCTGGCGGACCGTATCGAGCCCGGCGCGCTGACGATCGCGGCGGCGTGGTGCAGTGTTCCCCTGGCGCTGGCGTTCTTCGTGCAGGACGCCAGGTTCGTGCTGGCGGGCCTGGCGGCCAGCGCCCTGGCGGCACTGTGGATGTACCGCCTGCTGGCCCGGCGGCTGCAGGGATTCACCGGCGACGCGCTCGGCGCCGCGCAGCAGCTGTGCGAGATCGGCTTCTACCTGGGCGCGGCCTTGGCGCTGGGCCACAGGTGAAGCTCTGGCTGGTGCGGCACGCCGCGCCGGCGCTGGCCGCGGGCCTGTGCTACGGCCGCAGCGACATTCCGGCCGAGCAGGACGCGACCCGGGCAGCAGCGCTGGCCCTGGCCGCCGTCCTGCCCCGCAGCCTGCCCCTGCGCTGTTCGCCGCTACAAAGATGCGAGCAGCTCGCGTCCGCCCTGTGCGGGCTGCGGCCCGATTTGACCCACAACACCGACCTGCGGCTGGCCGAGATGGACTTTGGCCGCTGGGAGGGCCGCCGCTGGGACGAGATCAGCGCCACCGAACTGGCGGCGTGGACTGCCGACTTCGCCCGGCATCGCCCCGGTGGCGGCGAATCGGTCGGCGAAGTCATGGCCCGCGTGGCGCAGGCCTGGGACGAAGCCCGCGCCGCGCGCCACGACACGGTGTGGATCACGCATGCGGGCGCGATCCGCGCGGCGCTCCTGCTCGCGCGCGGGCAGCGCACCGTGGGCGCGGCCTCCGATTGGCCGCAGGATGCGGTGCCGTTCGGGGACTGGCGGGTGGTGGACGCCAGCGGGCCTATCCCCAATGGGTAATTGCCAGACCGCCCGGCGCATCGCATCGTGGGAGGCGCAGATGTCCTGGGCCGGATCCCCGCCGAGTCCATCGCCCCGCCGCCGCAGCCCGCCTGACGCGCGCTGCCCCACCCGAGAGGAGACCCACCGTGATCGTGCAAGGGCTGCAGGCCTCCTACCGGCACGTCGAGAACGGCATGTCTCGCCCGGACATGGTGGCTTCGCGGGCCGTGGCCACCCACCTGGACGAGGTCATCATCTACCGGTCCACCGGTCCCTGGTCGCGCCGCTGGATCGAGCGCAAATACCCCACCAAGAACTTCCACGTGAAGGGCAAGAGTTCGGATTGGGGTCCCCAGGCCGGCTTCGTGCCTTACCTGGGAGCCTTCAGCAAGGTCGGCCACAACGCCGCGAAGGCCGCCGACGGCACCGCCGCCAACGACAAGGGCCTGCACGAACGCTACGCCGCCAAGGTGCAGCTGTCCCTGGCGCCAGCGGAACTGCACGTCCAGTGGGTGCAGACGGAGGAGAAGCCGCCGCGCGTGGCCGTGCTGCAGGTCTTGCGCGACGCGCGCGATGCTTCCAGCGTGGTGCTGCTGGCGCGGCGCAGTGGCGACGGCGCGTTCTTCACCTTCAGCGCCCGCATGAACAGCAAGACCGGCCGCTACGACATCTTCGTCGACCCCACGCCGGGCGTGCATACGCTCCTGCCCGCCAACCTGCGCGGCGAGCCTGGCGCGCGCGCCGGCTATGCAGCCGGTGGCGGCCGGCTCCTGGCCCCGCAACGGCTCATTCCGCTGGAGGTGATGACCTCGTCGGAAAAAGGCGCCCTCAACCGCCCGATGACCGGCGACTACGACCTGATGTCGATCTGTCCGCGCTGGGAGAGCTATGGCGAGCGCAGCGGCTCCGAGATCAGCAAGGAGGGCCTGGATTTCGGCCGCGGCAGCCGCCCGGAGGCCGGCCTGAGCTTTCGCGCCGGCACCAACATGGACGCCGTGCTGGACATGCGCACCAACACGGGAGCCAAGGGCCGGCTCAGCGCCGACGGCAAGCAGCTCACCTTCCAGGGGCATGCGGCCAAGGACATGGGCAAGATCCGCCTGCAGGAACACAACGACATGGGCAACCTCACGCCCCGCATCCTGCGCGCGATCAACGCGCTGAACCAGGCGATGGGTGCGGTAGGCACCGATTCACCTATGCGCCGGGTGCACCACAACGCCGAGTCGCACCGCAACCACATCTTCGGCGCCCTGCAGGCCAAGGAAATGGAAGCGGACGATGGCTTTCCGTTGACGATGTTCCTGCCGGCGCGGCTGGACGGGTCCGGCCCATTCGCAGGCTGGGGCGGAGTTGCGACGCTGGAGCGCATGGACGAGTTCCGCGCCTGCGCCGTGGCGCTGAAGGCCGCAGGCTTCTTTCTGCCACGCAACTGGGCCTGGGGCATGTCGGTCCGCGACCAGGTGGCCAGCCGGGACTTCAGGCCCGGCGCGACCGCCGTCTACTGAGCGGAAGCCGGTGCTTCCCGGGCGGGGCCGCGCAGCAGCAGCGCCTCGGCGGTGGCCAGCAAGGTGCGAAAGGACAGCGGCTTGTGCAGCAGTTCCACCCCCATCTTGCGGAACCGGTCCGCATGCTCGGGCGCCGTATCGGCCGTCACCACCACGGCGGGAATGTCCTCGTTGAAGCTTTCGCGCAGCCGCTCGATCAGCAGATCGCCCGTTGTATCCCGCAGCCGGTAGTCCGAGACGATCAGGTCGAGCTGGGCCAGTTGCGCAAGCTCGCGGTCCAGCGCATCGATCTTCTCGGGCAGCACCACGACGTTGGCGCCGCGGCGGGCGAAGGCGTCCCGGTAAGCTTCGACGATGTTGGGGTCGTCTTCGATGACGGCAATCCACTTGCCGTGCAGGGAAGGGATGGCCGGCACCGGAGTGCCCAGGCCGCCGGGGAAGGCCGCCGGCGCGTGCTGGAGACGGTAGGGCGTGCGCACCGTGAATGTGGAGCCGCGGCCCAGATGGGAGGTGACCTCGACCTGGGCGCCGATCAGGTCGCACACCCGCCGCACGATCGACAGGCCCAGGCCCAGGCCTTCGTGCTGCACCCGCGTGCGGTCGGCGCGGAAGAACTCCGTGAAGATCCGGACCTGGTCCTCCTCGGCGATGCCGCAGCCGGTGTCGCCAACCTCCAGGACGAGGCAGCCCTGGTCGTCGCGCAGGCGAAGCGACACTTCCCCCTGCGGGGTGTAGGCAAGCGCGTTCGCCAGCAGGTTCAGCAGCACCTGGCGCAGCAGCTTCTCGTCGCCGCACACCGCGCCTTCCAGCCCCTCGACCCGGAACGCGACGCCCTTGCGGGCTGCCAGAGGCGCGGCCACTTCGGACAGCCCCGCGGCGAAGTCCGGCAACCGGAACATGCGCTCGCCCGCGCGGTAACCGGCGGTATCCAGGCGGCTGATGTCCAGCAGCGATTCGAACATCTGGTTCAGGTTGCCCACGCTGTTGCGGATTCGCGTGAGCGGGTCACGGGCGCTTGCGGGAATGCCCGGGATGTCCAGCGATTCCAGCTGGATGCTCAAGGCATGCATGGGCTGGCGCAGGTCGTGGCTGGCGGCGGTGATGAAGCGGGACTTGGCCAGGTTGGCAGCCACGGCGGCGTCCCGCTCGGCTGCCAGTTGCGCCAGAAGCAGCTCCTTTCCACGCGCGTCGGCGTAGCGCGCCCCGAACGACCGCGAAGCCTCGCGCGAAAGGTGCAGCGCGATCAGCAGCAGCGCCGCCAGTGCGCCCGTGACAGGCCATGCCGTCACGGGTTCGGGCGCAAGCCCCCCCACCACCGGCGGCGCCAACGCCGCCAGGCAGAGCCCCTGCAGCGCGCGCTGGTGCGGCGCATAGCCGGGTACAGCGGGCAGCAAGGCGAGCAGCGCGGCCACGAGGTAGACCAGTTGTCCGGTGCGGTCCAGGCCGGGCGCCAGCAGCAGCCAGCCCGCTCCCCACGCGGCGCCCGAGGCCACGGCGCACAGGGTGGCCAGCCTCCAGGGAGCCGCAGCGGGCAGGCCCTCGGGCGCCCGGTGCAGCTGCAGCGCCAGCCAGAGCTGGAGGCCGGCCACGCCGGCAATGACGACCAGCCACGCGGCGGCGCTCGGAGTTGCCGGTGCTTGCAACACCGGCAGGCACAGCGCGGCGCCCGCCAGGAAGGCGCCAGGGCGCAGCCAGGCATGGCGCTGGAGTTCCCGTGTGGCGGCCCGTGCGAGCGCTTCGCGCTCATGCACGCCAGCGGCTTGTGTCTCGATGGTTGTCATCGGGTCCGGCCCCGAAGCTGCATCACAGCATCTGCAGCTTCTGGGCCTTCAGCACGGCCTGGGTGCGGTTGTAGACGCGCAGCTCCTTGAAGATCTGCTTGACGTGCAGCTTCACCGTCTGCTCCGTGATCTGGAGCCTGTCGGCGATGATCTTGTTCGGCCAGCCTTCACCGATCAACTCCAGCACCTGCTGCTGGCGGACGGTCAGGCGGTAGTCGGAGGCGGATTCGGCCGGGCTGCGGCGCTCATGCTGCATCAGCTGCCGCAGCTTGGTGCAGATGAACTCGCTGGTGTTGCACTTCGAGATGAAAAGGCTGGCGCCCGCCGTCAGCACCTTCGGCTCCCAGGTCGCGCTGTCGAGGCCGGACAGGGCGACGACATGGTCCACGTTGGGCAGCTCGCGCAACTGCCGCAGGCTGTCCACATCCTCCAGCCCGGGCATCAACAGGTCCAGCAGCACGACCCAGCGGCGGTGGCTCGAACTCACGGTCTCGCACGCCTCCTCGAACGTGGACGCCGAGGACACCGCCACTGCGCCGTCGAAATCCTGCCGCAGCCGCTGAGAGAGGGCATCGCGGTACACCGGATGGTCGTCCGCGATCAGGACGGCCGCGTGGGTGTCAGCTCCCCCCCCTGCCCCCGCCGCCCCCGCCGCCGGCGGCATACCCGTGAAAGGCGCGTGCGCGCCTTGTGTTCTCGTCTCCATGACCAACTGCCTTTCGGGATCCATCGACTGTGTGTAGCGGCCGGGTGTGACCGGCCCGCTACATGGTTGAGTTCAGACCGAGAGCGTATAGAGCTTTGGAGCTATCTCCAAGGTATTGTTGGTTTTTGGCCCCACGGTCTTGCTTCCGCAAGGCGGGCACCTACCATCCATGCTGCCGCCCCGCGCCGCAGTCGTCCATGCTCCATCCCCTTGTCAGTCTCTGGCGCCACTCCTGCCGGGTCACGTTCTACGAGAGCGGCGGCCTGGCCGGCGGGCCCGTTTTTTCCAGCTCCGGCGAACCTGGCCTGGCAACGCCCCTGATGGTGCGCCGGCGCTTCCGCTCCAGCGAAGAAGCGCTCCAGTTCTTGCGCTACTGGGCCGGCGATCCCGGCGCCCGGGCCGAGCTGCGCTGGATGGCGGGCCGCACCGGCGCCTCGCTCGCGCACGGACAAGGACCGGATGCCTGGCTGGAGCCCCTGGCCGGCAAGCTCCAGGGCGGCGTGATCGTGGTCATCGAAGAATCCGCCCGGCGCGCCCAGCCCGGGCGGCTGGCAGCACCTTCGGCGGCTGCTGCGGCGGCACCGGCGGCTCTGGCTGCCCTGCCGGCCCTGAGCACCATGCCGCAGACGCCCACGCCGCTCAACCTGTTGCCGGTGCTGGAAGACATCCGTGTCGAAGGCGCCGAAGTCCTGCCGGAACTGGACCAGACCATGGAGCAGGTGCAGGCGTCCCTGGCCAGCGTGGAAGCTGCCGGCGCCTCGCTGGAGCCGGCGCCGGCGAAGGTGGGCGATATCCAGGCGGCGATGACCGGCGCGGCGACCGACAGCGTCCAGGCCCTGGACGGCGCCTGAGCCGCCGATGAAAGTCCTGCAGGAGGCGGTCACCCGCATACCGGAGTCCGCCAGCAGGATCGCGGCCGCTGCGCAGGAGGCCGCCAGCACCGTCACGGCGGCGGGAGAAACCGTCTCGGCCAAACTCGAAGAAGTGGCCGCCACCTTGCCGCAGAGCCTGGCCGACATCGCCGGCCGCGTGGCCGGGTTGCCCGCCTTGCTGGACCCGGCGCCCCTGCTGGCGCAGTGCGAGGCTGAACTCGAATCAGCGCTGGCCGGCCTCCAGCAACTGGCCGGCCAGGCGCAGGCGCTCCCCGGCGAGCTCTCCGCCATGGCCGGCAACCTTCCGGGCTGGCTCGATGCGGCCGGCGCCTTCGCCGGCGAACTGCAGCAATTGCCGGCCACGCTTCGGTCGGCATTGCCGGACATGGCGGGGCCGCTGGGAGGATTGCAGGCGCTGGCGGGGCCGATGTGCGCGCTGGCCGCACAGGTCGGCGGTGTCCCTGCCCGGCTCGCTGCCCACGGCGCCGGGCTGAGCGCCCTCGCGGCTGGCGGCAGTGCCGCCGTGGCCGTGCAAGCACTGCACGCCGCCGAGCGCACGCAGCTCCTGGGCCTGCGCTCGGGCGTCGAGGTGGCGGCTCAAGGCCTGACCGCCCAGCTCAGCGCAATGGTGCAGTCGGCCGGGGCGGCATGGAACGGCTGCCGCCAGACCGCCGTGCAGGCCGGCGAGCGGCTGCTGGACCGGGCCGCGGCAGGCGCGCAGCCCTTGCAGCAGGGACGCGCGGCGCTCCAGACAACCGGCCAGCGCCTCACGGCCATCCTCGAAGGCTGTGACGCACAGCTGGCTCGCGCCACCGAGTTGCTGCTGATGCCGGCCCAGGCGCTGCAAGGCCGGCTGGGAGCGGTCGGCGAGTCGCTGCAGCAGGCGGCGGCCGAGATCAAGGGCCTCATGGTGCAGGCGCTCGCGCCGGTGGACGCCCTTCCCGCCGCGGTTGACGAGGCGGTCGAGGCGCTGCGAGCGGCGGCTCGCGTGCTGGCTGAGGAACTGCAGCAGGTGGTGGCCGTGCTCGCCGCCTTGCAGGAGGAAGACCGGCAGGCCCAGGCCTTCCTGGCCACGCTTCCCGAGCGCTTCACGCCGGTGCGGACCGCCATCGACGATGCGGTGACGCTGATCCGCGACATCCAGGTACGGATTCCGGCGTTCGTGGCGCAGGCGGACTCGGCGCTGCAGCGGGCGGACAGCGAACTGACCCAGGCCGACACGCTGTGCACCAATGCCATCGAGGTGTGCACCCGGCACATGATGAAGGCGCCGCCGCTGATCGCCGCCCGAACCCTGTTCATGGGTGTCAAGAGCTCGATCCCGGGTGTGCGCAGCACCGTGGCCGCCGCGCAGGCTGCGGTCAAGGCGGCCGGCGAGCAGGCTGACGGCCTGCTCGAGCAGGCCGCGCAGTCGGTCGAAGCCCTGCATCCCGTGCTGGACCAGGCGCTCGCCACCCTGCAGCAAGCCATCGACGCGCTGGTCGCGTTGCTGGTGCAGCTGGAACAGGCCTTGCAACAGGCTGCTGCCGCCCTCGAAGCCATCCCCGCGCAGCTCGACGCCACGCTGGATGCTGCAGGACAGGCCCTGCGCGCCGCTTGCGAGCAGGCTGCGGCGGCGGCGCACGGCTGCGCCGACCGGCTGGATCCGCAACCGCTGGTGCAGCAGATGCGCGAGCAGCTCGATGCGCTCGCCGAGCGCGTGGTCGGCAGCCTGCGTGCGCAGGCCGAGGCGGCGTCGGCGCCGCTGAAATCCGCGCTGGGCAAGGCACGGGCGGACCTCACGTCGGGAGTCCAGTCGCTCCAGGACCAGCTGCAATCGGCCGAAGGCGCGTTCGATCAGCTCCTGGCGCAGGCGCGGGGTTCGGTTCAGGCCTTGGACGGCGCGCTCCAGCAGGGCCAGGCCCAATGGCAAGGTGTGGCCGAGAGCGCCGCCGCCCAGGTGAGACAAGCCGGCTCGCAGGCCGCCGGCGTGGTGGATCAGGCGCTGGCGCAGCTCGACTCGCTGATGTCTGCAGCAGCCGGCGGAGCCGCCCAGGTCGATGCGGCGGCTGCGCAGGCCCAGCAGGCGGTGCGCGGCTTGGTGCAGGGTGGTCCACTGGCCAGCGATTCCCCCCTGGCCGCCCTCCAGGCCCAGGCGCAGGGCATTGCTTCCGGGGTTGCCGGCGCGGGCGCGGGAGCGGGAGCTTTGGCCCAATGGGCGGCGCAGGCCAGCGCGCAGGCGCAGCAGGGATCGGCCAGCTTCACCGCCGCCCTGACCGCCGCGAAATCGGCTCAGCAATCCGTGGAGGCATCGATGAAAGCCGCCACGGGTGAACTCGCCGGCGCGGGGCCCCCGTCGCGGCTTGACTCGCTGCGCGCGGAGGTGGAAGCGCAGATGGGGCGCATGCAGGCATTCGCACAGGCCAAGGCGGACGCGGCTCAAGCCACGGTGGCGCAGCTGGAGCCGCAGCTGCAGGCCGCCCGCTCGCAGGCGGCCGGCGCCACCGAGCCTTGTGTCGCGACGTGCCAGCAGGCCGAGACCGCCGGGCAGGCGGACTTCGAGGCTTCGCTGGCGGCGGCGCAGTCGGCCCAGGAGGCCGAGCAGTCGGTCAAGGACGGGATGGCGCAGGCGCAGGCGGGGGTGAACGCGGCCGCCGCCGACGCGCAGGCGCAAACGCAGGCGTCCAAGGACCAGGCGCAGGCCGCCATCGATGCCGCGCAGGCGCAGGTCGATGGCGTCCAGGCCCAGGTGCAGGCGCAGCGCGCCGACGTGATCAAGGCCGAGGCTATCGTGGACGCCGAGGTCGTCAAGCACGGGGGCGATTCGCTGCAGCCGGTCAAGGAGGCGCAAGGGGCTGCCGGTGCCGGCAGTGGTTCAGCCGGCAGCGAGGCCGCCGGCGCTCAGGGCGCTCAGGGCGGTGGCGGCGCCGCCGGCGCCGACGCGGCCGCCCCTTCTCTCGACGCAGGGCAAGCCAGCGGCAGCACGACGTCAGGAACGCCGTCGCAGGCGTCCGCGCAAGCCCCTGCTGCGGGCCAGGAGCCGCCTGCCGCGCAGCAGGAGCCCGGTGCCAAGGACAAGGACCGCGCAGAGGCTGCTCCGCCCGCCGGCGGCACCGCAGCCGATGCCCCGGCAGCGTCACAAGGTGCGCCCTCGGGCAGCCCTGACAAAGGCTTGCCCGGCGGCGACGCTGCAGCGGCAAGCTCGCAGCAGGCCCAGGTCGACCCGGACAGGCAGGCTGCGGCCCCCGGCGAGCGCGCCCCGAAGCCGGGCCTTGAGGTGGGCGAGCCCGCGCCTTCCGGCACAGGCAGTGGGCTCCCGCCAGGAGAAGCCGCGCTGCCGAAGCGGGCCGGGGAGGTCCCGCCGGAAGGTGCGGCTACCGCGTCGAAGGACAGCCCGGCAGGTCTGCCCGACGCCGGGGCAAGTGCGGGACCGCTCGCCCCGGCTGCCGACGCCTCTGCGGCTGCGAACACCGTCTCGCCGCCGGGGCTGCCGCCCGGCCTGCCCCAACCCGACCCGACCCTGCTCAAGGATGCTGCGCTGCCCCAAGGCGCGGCACGACCGGCGAGGCTGGCAGAGTCGCTCGAGATCCCCACCTTGCCCGCGGGCGATGCCGCTGCAGACCCGGCGCTCCTGCAGAAGCTGCGCGAGGCGCTGGCCCAGGCCGCCGGCAAGCAGTGAACTCGCGCTGGCGCAATAGAGCTTTGGTGCAGGCCGGATTCGCAACACCCCCAACTAAAGGAGTGTTGGGGTTGTCACAAGAGGCCACTAGCATGGCCTCCGCGTCGCAACCCATCAGGAGGGCGACGTTTAGCGGCGGGCTGACGCCGTCCAGAACACCCAGCCGGGTCTCCGGCGGCCTCGGCCGCCACCGGGGCCCGGTATGCGCTGAACGCTGGACCCCGCCTCCAGCATGTCCAGTTTTCGAATGAGGGAAGCGAATGTCAGACAGTCTGCAGAAATGGGTCGGCCGCAACCGCCCCCCGCGAGTCCAGATCACCTATGACGTCGAAATCGGCGACGCCATCGAGAAAAAGGAGCTCCCGCTCGTGGTCGGCCTGCTCGCCGACCTCTCGGGGCAGCCGCTCAAGCCGCTGCCCAAGCTGAAGGAGCGCCGCCTGGTCGAGATCGACCGCGACAACTTCAACGAGGTGATGGGCAACATCGCTCCACGGCTGGACCTGTCGGTGCCCGACACCCTCAAGGGTGAAGGCAACCTGAAGGTCGAACTGAACTTCACCAGTTTCGACGACTTCCATCCCGAAGCCATCGTCAAGCAGGTGCCGCGCCTGTCCCGCCTGCTGGAGGCCCGCCAGCAGCTGCGCGACCTGCTCGGCAAGCTCGATGGCAACGACGAGCTCGACGCGCTGCTGGAAAACATCCTCCAGAACACCGAAGACCTCAAGGCCCTCAAGGGTGCCGACGCTCCGGCGGCACAGCCCACGCCCGAGCCCGCCGCAGGCTGATCCCGGCCTTCCGATCCACACCATTCGAAAGAATCACCCATGGCCACGAAAAAAGAAGCCGCCGCCCCGGGCGCGGCCGCAGCCACCGGCGAACTGAGCCTGCTGGACCGCATCGTCCAGGAAGGCAAGATGGCGGTCGAACCGTCGCAAAGCGATTACGCCAAGAAGCTGCTGGGGCAGTTCGCCACCCAGATCCTCGATGAAGGCATGAAGGCCGCGCCGGACAAGGGCGTGGTCGCGATGATCAACGAGCGCATCGCCGACATCGACCGCATCCTGACCGACCAGCTGAACGCCGTGATGCACACGCCCGAATTCCAGGCCCTCGAGGGTTCCTGGCGCGGCCTGCACGACATGGTCTACGGCACCGAGACCGGTCCCCAGCTGAAGCTGCGGCTGCTGAACGTCTCCAAGAAGGACCTGCTCAAGGACCTGGAGAGCGCCGTCGACCACGACATGAGCAGCCTGTTCAAGAAGATCTACGAGGAGGAGTACGGCACCTTCGGCGGCAACCCCTATTCCGTGCTGATCGGCGACTACTACTTCGGCCGCCATCCGCAGGACATGGCGCTGCTGCAGCGGCTGTCCAAGGTCGCGGCCGCCGCGCACGCGCCGTTCATCACGGCCGCCGCCCCGTCGCTGTTCGACATGGCGTCCTACACCGAGCTGGGCGTCCCGCGCGACCTGTCGAAGACCTTCGAGAGCGCCGAACTCGCCACCTGGCGCAGTTTCCGCGAATCCGAGGACTCGCGCTACGTGGCCCTGGTGCTTCCGCGCTATGCCGCCCGCCTGCCCTATGGCTCCAAGACCGTGCCGATCGAGAACTTCAACTTCGAGGAAGACGTCGACGGCAAGGACCATTCCAAGTACCTGTGGGCCAACGCGGCCTACCAGTTGGGCCTGCGCCTGACGGACGCCTTCGCCAAGCACAGCTGGACCACCGCCATCCGCGGCGTGGAAGGCGGCGGCAAGGTCGAGAACATGCCGGCCCACACCTTCCGCACCGACGAGGGCGACGTGGTGCTCAAGTGCCCCACCGAAGTGGCGATCACCGACCGCCGCGAAAAGGAACTCAACGACCTGGGCTTCATTGCCGTCGTGAACTCCAAGGGCTCCAACTACGCCGCCTTCTTCGGCGGCCAGACGGCCAACAAGCCCAAGGTCTACAACCTGGACGCGGCCAACGCCAACGCGGCCCTGTCCGCACGCCTGCCTTACGTGCTGGCCGCCTCCCGCTTTGCCCACTACATCAAGGTGATCATGCGCGACAAGATCGGCAGCTTCCAGACCCGCCAGAGCGTGGAGAACTACCTCAACCAGTGGCTGAGCATGTATGTGCTCCTGAGCCCCAACGCTACCCAGGGCGAGAAGGCCCGGTTCCCGCTGGCCGAAGGCCGCGTCGACGTGACCGAGCAGGCCGGCAAGCCGGGCTCCTACTCGGCCACCGTGTTCCTGCGTCCGCACTTCCAGATGGAAGAGCTGACAACCTCGATCCGCCTGGTCGCCGAGTTGCCGGCGGCGGCGGCCTGAGGAGCCTTCCTCATACCCTAGCAGGACCCCGGGCGCCGCGCGCCCGGGCCACCAGCCCCAACCGGAGAACCATTCATGTCCGACGTACTCATCCTTGACCTGGGCACCACCATCAAGGGCAACTGCACGATCACCGGATACGCTGACAAGGTCATCGTGTCCTCCTACAACCACTCGGCTGCGCTGCCGATGCAGATGGACGCCAGCAACACCGAGCGGACCGCCGGCCGCCCGGTGTTCAGCGAGATGCAGTTCTCCAAGATGTCCGACCTGGCCACGACCGAGATGTACAAGGCCTGCACGCAGGGCACCAAACTGGGCACGGCCACGCTGCACGTGGGCCGGGTCGAAAACGGCAAGTACATGTCGCTGTTCAAGTACGAGATGGCCAACGCCATGGTCTCCAATATCGCCACCTCGGGCGGCGGCGGCATCCCTTCCGATTCGTTCTCCCTGAGTTTCACCAAGATCAAGTGCGACTTCACCCAGCAGCAGTCCGACTCGACCGCCAAGGGCACCGGCACCTGGAACTGGAACCTGGAGACGATGAAGGCCGACTGACCAGGCGCGCGCCTGCGTCGGGAGTACCACGATGCAAAGGCTCGTCACGGCATCCCACATCCCGCTGTTCGACCGTCTGGCGGGCAGTGTGGCGGCATCGCCCGACGGGCGCCTTCTCGAGGCAGGAGGGCTGCAGCAGTCGCTGCAGCTCGACCTGTCACGCCTGTTCAACGTCCGCAATTCGCTGACCATCGACCAGTTCCTGGCCAGCGAAGGCACCGTGCTGCACTACGGGCTGCCGGACCTGCTGCGTCTTTCTGCCCAGTCCGATGTCGACCTCACCGTGCTGGAGCAGGTCATCCGGCGCGGCATCGCCCTTTATGAGCCGCGCTTGACGCAGGTGCAGGTCAAGGCCACACAGGATGCCCGCCACCCGACGCGTGCCAGGGTGGCCATCGCTGCCGCGGTCATGCTGGGCCGGCAGCTGTGCCGGGTCGATTTCGCACTGGCCCTGGACGGGCAATCCGCGGAAGTGGCCGGGGTGGCGGCATGAGCCGGTTCTCCAGAACGGGAGCCCTGCGGTGATCGTCCAGGACGAACTCCTTGAGTACTACCGGCGCGAACTCTCCTATTTTCGCGTCCAGTCCGCCGATTTTGCCGCCCGCTATCCCAAGGTGGCGCAGCGGCTGGCCCTGTCCGGCTCCGAGTCCCCCGATCCGCACACCGAGCGCCTGATCGAGGGGGTCGCGTTTCTCACGGCGCGCATCCATCGCGACCTGGACCGGGAGTTTCCCGCCGTAGCCGGCGCACTCCTGGACAACCTTTGCCCGAGCCTGACCCAGCCCGTGCCCTCGATGACCGTGGTGCAGATGACGCTCGACCCCTCGCAAGGGAAGGTAACGTCCGGCCTGCGGGTGCCGGCGGCCACCTCGCTGTCCACCACCGCAGCCACGGGCGAGACCTGCCGCTTCCGCACCGCCTGGGATTTGAAGCTCTGGCCGCTGAAGCTGGAGGCCCTGCGGCTGGAAGACCCGCGCACCTTGCGGCTGGACTTCCAGTGCGAACCGGGGCTGGACGTGGCCGAGCTGGAACTGGACACGCTGCGCTTGCACCTGGCGGGCGATCTGCTCACCACCATGCCGCTGCAGGAGCTGCTCATGAGCGGCGTGGAGCGGCTGGAGGTGCAGGGCGGCGACGGCCGCTGCCATCCGCTGGGCCCGCGCAACCTGCGGGAAGTGGGGTTTGCCGAGGGCGAGGAGGTCCTGCCCCAGCCCTCGCACGCGCATCCTGCCTACGGACTGCTGCAGGAATACTTCGCCTTCCCGCGCAAGTTCCAGTTTTTCGAGGTTTGCGGCCTGCGCGGCCGCCTGGGCACGGGAACCGGTTTTTCGCTGCGCTTCGTCTTCAACCGCAGCGCCCGCGTGCTGTCCCTGCTCACCACCGAGCAGTTCCAGCTCGGGTGCGTCCCGGCCGTCAACCTCTTCGCGCTCACCAGCGAACCCATCCGGCTGGACCACCGCCAGTACGAATACCTGCTGATGGCCGACTACCAGCGCGACGGCATCACCGAAATCCATTCCGTGCTGTCGGTCACCGCGTCGGATCCCCGCTCGGACAGGCCCCTGCGCATTCCCAGCGTCTTCACCGATCCCGAGGGCGAGGAAGACGCAGGCCACCGGCACCCGCTGTTCTGGACCGCGCGCCGCGAGATGAGCCTGCGCAGGGATATCCAGGGCACCGACATGTACCTCGCGTTCGTGGACCGCAGCGACGTGCGCGCGGTGCCCGGCGAGCCGGTGGTCTTCGCCCAGCTCCTGTGCACCAACCGCCAGCTGGCCGAGCAGCTACCGCCCGGCGCCCGGTTCTTCGGCGACGGGGTGTCCACCTCCACCCGCATCCGCGCGCTCTACCAGCCCACTGCGCAACGCGAGCCGGTGCTGGGGAGCCGCGCGCTCTGGTCCTTGGTGTCGCTGCTGCGCCTGAACCACCGCTCGCTGGTCGACGGCACCACCGGGGTGCAGACCCTGCGCCAGATGCTGATGCTGTTCGCCGGCGAGGGGGCGCGGGACCAGGCACAGGTGCGCGGCATCAAGGCCGTGGAAGCCCGCGCCGCGACGGCCCGCCTCGGACAGGACAACTGGCGCGGCCACTGCCGCGGCACCGAGATCACGCTGGAATTCGAAGCCGACGCCTTCGTCGGCACCTCGCCGCTGGTGCTCGCCAGCGTGCTTTCGCGCTTTTTCGCGCTCTACACCGCCGCCAACTCCTTCGTCCGCCTGAACGTGCGCCGCGGCGGCGAGACCTGGATGCGCTGGCCGCCCATGAGTGGACGCCAATGCCTGACCTGATCGCCGAACTGCGCGCCGCGCCGCATGCCTTCGACCTGTTCAAGGCCATCAGCCTGCTCGAGCGGTCCGAGCCGGGCCGGGCCGCCGTCGGTGCATCGCTGGGCGTCGACGAGTCGGTGCGGCTGGCGGGCGTGGTCGGCCTCGGTTTCGCGCCCAGCGACATCGCCGGCGTTGCGGACAGCGGCCGGGCGGGGCCGCCCCTGACGCTGAGCTCGCCTGCCCTGACGCTGGCCGGCTCGCAAGGCCCGCTGCCGGCGCCGTTCACCGAGCTGCTGCTGGAGCGGCAGCGGCTGCGCGATCTGGCCGGGCTGGACTTCCTGGACATCTTCAACCAGCGCTTGCTCGGCCTGCTGTACCGGGGCCGGCGCAAGCATCACGTGGCGCTGCACCCGGCACCGGCCTCGGAAGCCCCCCTGCTTCGGGGCCTGGACGGCCTCTCCGGCCTCGGGCGTGCGGAAGGTGCGCGTGGTCCGCGGGGCGAGGCCGCATGGCTGCGCCACGCCGGGCTGCAAGGAGCGGCACCGCGCTCCATGACGTCCCTGCTGGCATTGCTGAGAGATCGCCTGGGCATCCGTTTCGGCGGCCGCCAGTTCGCCGGCGCCTGGCTGCCGCTGGCCCACGAGGAACGTGCCCGCCTGGGCGGGCGCCAGGCTGCCGGATCCGTCCTCGGCGAAGGCCCGGCACTGGGGGCGCGCGGCTGGGACCAGGAAGCGGGCCTCGAACTCACCACCCCGGCCTTGCCCGCGGCCGAATTCCAGGCCCTGCTGCCGGGCCAGCCCACGCACGGGCTGCTGGCCTGGTTGGTGGCTCGCCACCTGCAACGGGACCTGCAGGTCACCCTGTGCCCGGACGTGCAATCACCGCCGCCCGCGCGGCTCGGGACGCCGGCCGCCGGCGGACTGGCCCCGCGCCTGGGGCTGTCCACCTGGCTGCGGGGTCCGGGCGGGCCCGGTCGGCCGCCCCTGGCGCACCAGCGCCCCCGTTTCCTGCTGTCCACCGGAGTGCGAGCGCATGGACATTGACATCCGCACGCTGCTGGCGCGGCTCAACCCCGAATGCAAGCAGGCCATGACGCGGGCCGCCGAGCTGTGCGTGAAGCAGACCCACTTCAACGTGGAACCGGAGCACCTGCTGGCACAGCTGCTGGAAGGCCCCTCGCCGGATGTCGCCGCCGTGCTGCAGCGGTTCGGGGTGAAGCCCGAGATGCTGGCCGGGCAGTTGCAAGAAGCCATGGACCGGTTCAAGCGCGGCAATGGGCGCACGCCGGCGCTGTCTCCGCATTTCGTGACCCTGTTCCAGGAAGCCTGGCTGCTCAGTTCCATGCTGCTCGGGCAGCAACAGGTGCGGTCCGGCTCGGTGCTGCTGGCGCTGCTGGAGGTCGACAGCCTGCGCGGCATGCTGCTCGAAGCCGCGCCCGCCTTCCTGGACATCCCGCGCGAGACGCTGCGCAAGGAACTTCCAGCCCTGCTCGCCAGCTCCCTGGAGGACGCCGGTGGGCCGGTGGCCGCAGCCCCGGCCGGTACGGCGGCAGGCGGGCAGATGCCGCAGGCCAGGGGCAGCAGCGCCACGCCCGCGCTGGACCAGTTCACCATCGACATGACCCAGCTCGCGCGCGAGGGCCGCATCGACCCGATCCGTGGCCGCGACGGCGAGATCCGGCAAGTGATCGACATCCTCCTGCGCCGCCGCCAGAACAACCCCATCCTCACCGGCGAAGCCGGTGTCGGCAAGACCGCGGTGGTGGAAGGCTTCGCCCAGCGCATCGTGCAGGGCCGGGTGCCGCCTGCGCTGGCCAACGTCGCGGTCCGCACGCTGGACCTCGGCCTGCTGCAGGCCGGCGCCGGGATCAAGGGCGAATTCGAGAACCGGCTCAAGTCGGTGATCGCCGAAGTCAGGGCCTCGGCCACCCCCATCATCCTTTTCATCGACGAGGCCCACCAGCTCATCGGCGCGGGCGGCAGCGAAGGCCAGGGAGACGCCGCCAACCTGCTCAAGCCCGCGCTCGCCCGCGGCGAGCTGCGCACCATCGCCGCCACCACCTGGGCGGAATACAAGAAATACGTGGAGCGGGACCCGGCGCTGGCACGCCGGTTCCAGGTGGTCAAAGTCGAGGAGCCGGGCACGGAAGCCGCGGTGGACATGCTTCGCGGCGTGGTGGCCACGCTGGAGCGCCACCACGGCGTCGAGATCCTCGACGAAGCGGTGATCGATGCCGTGCGCCTGTCGGACCGCTACATCACCGGTCGCCAGCTGCCGGACAAGGCCATCAGCGTCCTGGACACCGCGTGCGCCCGCGTCGCGGTCGGCCTCTCCGGCGAGCCTTCGCAGCTCGAAGCCACCGGCCGCGACATCATGCTGCTGGGCGAGGAACTGCGCATCGCCCGCCAGCAGCATGCCCGGGGTGAAGACCGCGGCGAGGACATCGCCGCGCTCGAGCGCAGGCTCGGGGCGCTGCAGGATCGCCAAGCCAGCATGCGGCAGCAGCTGACGCAGGAGCGCGACGCGGTCAGCGAGATCCTGGCGCTGCGCCGCGAGATCGCCGCCGGTGCCGACACCCTGGCCGACGACGAGGAACGCGCCTCGCGGGCCGCGCAGCTGCAGCGGCTGCAAAAAGGGCTGGAAGCCATTCAGGACGACGAGCCGCTGGTGCCGCTGTTCGTGGACCCGGGCATCGTGGCCGACGTCATCTCCAGCTGGACCGGCATCCCGGTGGGCAAGATGATGGCCGACGAGATCCACACCGTGCTGAACCTGCGCGACCGGCTGGCCGAGCGCGTCGTCGGCCAGGACCCGGCGCTGGACGCCATCGCCCGCCGCGTGCGCACCTTCCGCGCCGAACTCGACGATCCGGGCAAGCCGGTCGGCGTGTTCATGCTGGTGGGCCCCTCGGGCGTTGGCAAGACCGAGACCGCCTTCGCCCTGGCCGACATGCTGTACGGCGGCGAGCGCAACATGGTCACCATCAACATGTCCGAGTTCCAGGAGGCGCACTCGGTCTCCAGCCTGAAGGGGGCGCCGCCAGGTTACGTGGGCTACGGCAAGGGTGGGGTGCTGACCGAGGCGGTGCGCCGGCGGCCCTATAGCGTGGTGCTGCTCGACGAGATGGAGAAGGCGCATCCGGACGTGCTCGAGCTGTTCTTCCAGGTGTTCGACAAGGGCACCATGGAAGACGGGGAAGGCGTCACGATCGACTTCAAGAACACGCTGATCCTGCTGACGTCGAACGCGGCCCAGGACGTGATCACGCAGGCCTGCGACGGCGGGCGCCGGCCCGACCCGGAGATCCTGGTCGAGCGGCTACGGCCGGCCCTGCTGCGCCAGTTCAGCCCGGCATTCCTGGGCCGCCTGGTGCTGGTGCCCTACTACCCGCTGGGCGACGCTCAGATCCGCAACATCGTGGAGCTCAAGCTGGCCAAGCTCGCCCAGCGGATGCAGGACAACCACCACAGCGCGTTCACCCGCGATCCGGAGGTCGCGGACCTGGTGACCGCCCGCTGCACCGAAACCGACAGCGGCGCGCGCAACATCGACTACATCCTCACGCAGACGGTGCTGCCGCAGCTGTCCTCGCTGGTGCTGGAACGCATGTCCGAGCACCGTCCGTTCAGCGCCGTGCACATGGGCGTCGACGGGCAAGGCCAGTTCACCTATGCGTTCCGCGACGAGCCGCTGGCCGGAGGCGCAGCGTGAGGACCGGCTTCAAGCAGCCCGGCGGCCTGCTCGCGGTCACCACGCCGCTGGGCGCGGACGACCTGCTGCTCGATGCCATGGAAGGCAGCGAGGGCCTGTGCGAGCTGTTCCGGTTCAACCTCCACATGCGTTCGGGCAGCACCACGCTGGCGGCCGCCAGCATCGTGGGCAAGGCCGTCACCGTGACGCTGGAGGTCGAGGGCGCCGGCAAGCGGTACGTCAACGGCATCTGCTCGCGCTTCGTGCAGAGCGGGTTCGACCGCGACTTCGCGATGTACGAGGCCGAGGTCGTGCCCAAGCTCTGGCTGCTGACCCTCTCGCGCGACCGCAAGATCTACCAGGCCAAGTCGGTGGACGCCATCGTCAAGGCCGTGCTGGGCGATTTCGGCATCACATTCAGCTCCAAGCTGACCCGCACCTACACCGCCCTGGACTACTGCGTGCAGTACGACGAGACCGCGTTCGAGTTCATCTCGCGGCTGATGGAGCGGGCGGGCATCTTCTACTACTTCACCTTCACCGCCAGCGGCCACACCCTGGTGCTGGGCGACGCCTCCTCCAACTTCGCGGATTGCGCCGGCGCCGCCACCGTTCGCTTCTTCCCCCAGACCGGCATGCTCAACGCGGTCGATACGGTGTCGCGCTTTTCCTATGAACACAGCGTGGCCCTCAAGAAAGCCGTGGTCGACGACTACGCCTTCGAGACGCCGAGCACGGCCCTGTCCGGCAATCACAGCGCCACGGCGGGAGAAGGTGCGATCTACGAATTCGGCAGCGGCCAGGCCAGCGCCAGCGACGCCACGGCACTGGCCAAGCTCCGCGTGGAAGCGGGGCAGGTTTGCGCCGAGCTGCTGCGCGGCGACAGCTTCGCGTACCCGTTCACCGCCGGAGCGAAGTTCACGTTGACGGAGCATTTCGTCGCCGGGCTCAACGTTGCCTATGTCCTGCGCCGCGTGCACCACACTGCCCGGGACGACCTTTACAGCAATTCCTTTGAAGCGTTCCCGGCGACGGTCCCTTTCCGGCCGCCGCTGGCGGCACCGAGGCCGCGCGCGGACGGGTGCGAGACGGCGCTGGTGGTGGGCCCCAGCGGGGAGGAGATCTGGACCGACAAGCACGGCCGCATCAAGGTGCAGTTTCCCTGGGACCGCGACGGCCAGAAGGACGACAAGAGCTCCACCTGGATCCGCGTGGCCCAGTCAGTGGCCGGCAAAGGATTCGGCGCCCTGTTCCTGCCGCGCATCGGCCAGGAAGTCGTGATCAGCTACCTCAATGGCGACCCGGAGCGGCCTCTGGTGACCGGTGCCGTCTACAACGGCGAGAACGCCACCCCGGTCACGCTGCCGGCCAACCAGACCCAGAGCGTGCTGCGCACGCGATCCTCCAAGCAGGGCACCGCCGGCAACGAACTGCGGTTCGAGGACAAGAAGGACTCCGAAGAGCTCTACATGCACGCCCAGAAGGACATGAAGGTGGAGGTCGAGAACGCGCTCACCACGACGGTCAAGAAGGGCGCCGAGACCCACACGCTCGACGAAGGCAACCGGACCATCGAGGTCAAGAAGGGCACCGAGACGCACAAGGTGCAGGGCACCCGCACGCTGGAGGTCACGGGCAACGAGACCCATACCAACAAGGCCGACTACAAGCAGACGGTGTCCGGCAACTACGAGCTGAAGGTCACCGGCACCCTGACCCTGGATGTGACCGGCGACATCGTGATCAAGTCGGCCGCGGGGGTGACGCTGCAGGCGGGCACCACGCTGCTGGCCAAGGCCGGCACCACGCTCACCAACCAGGCCGGCACCGCGCTCACCGCCAAGGCCGGCACCGAGTTGACCAACCAGGCGGGAACCAACCTGACCAACAAGGCGACCATGAAGATGGTCAACCAGGCCTCGGTGCAGATGGACAACAAGGCAGCCGTGATCAACAGCAAGGCCGACGCGATGCACACGGTGGAAGCCGGCGCGATGCTCACCCTCAAGGGTGCGATGGCGAAGGTGAACTGAGATGCTGGACCAGGAAGCCGTGATCGACCGCCAGGGCGGCCCGCCGCCGCAGGAAGTGGACGGCGCCGTTGCCGACGCCATGGCCGGCAGCGAGCCGGTGCGCGTGGAAGAAAACGACGAGTCCGGCCGGCTGCGCCTGCGCTGCCAGCTGGTGGAAGGCCAGCTGCACGGGCCGCTCGAGCAGTTCGACGCCCAGGGCCAGCCTGCGCTGCGGGCGCAGTTCGAAGCCGGCCGGCTGCACGGCGCCATGGCGGTGCATGACGACAAGGGCCAGCTGGTGCAGCAGTGCGCGTACCGGGAAGGCGTGCCGCACGGCGTGATGAAGATCTACTCGGCCGGCCGCTGCATAGCGCAGCAGCAGTTCGTCGCCGGGATGCTCCAGGGGCCGTCGCTGTCCTACGACCTGGCCGGCCGGCTGGCCGCCCGGCTCCAGTTCGCCGCAGGCGTGATGGAAGGACCGGCCGAGTTCTTCCATGAGGGCGTGCGGGTGCGCAAATGCCATTACCGTGGGGGCCTGCTGGACGGCGAAGCCAGCGATTTCGATCCGGGCGGGGCCATGGTGCAGACCTGCACCTACCGCGCCGACGTGCTGCACGGCCCGGTGCGCCGCTTCTGGCCGGACGGCACGCTCATGGAAGAGACCGTCTACCGCGACGGCGAACCTGCGGGACCGCCGGCCCGCTATGACGCCGAAGGCCGCGCCGTGGACGCCACGGGCGCGCGCCCGGGGCTGCTGCAGCGGCTGCGCCACCTGGTGAGGGGGGACTGATGGGACAGCAGGTCTGCATGGGCGCCATGCTCCAGTGCACGTTCGGCGCGGCCCCCTCGACCCTGATGGTGCTGCCCCTGAACCGCACCCTGACGGGAGTGCCCGATGCCAACATCATGGACAACAAGCCGATGGTGAACATCCTGCCCTTCGGCACCTGCCAGTCCTTGTCGAACCCGATGGTGGCCGCCGCCACCGCGGCCGCGCTGGGCGCGCTCACGCCCATGCCCTGCATCCCCGTGACGACCGCGCCCTGGCTGCCGGGCGCGCCCACGGTGCTGCTGGGCAACATGCCCGCCCTGAACAACTCCTCCAAGCTGATCTGCGCGTGGGGTGGAGTGATCAGCATCAACGCACCCGGCCAGTTCACCGTGGCCGTTCCCTGACTGCAACTTCCATGGAATACCGATTCAGCCTCACCCCTCGCCTGATCGCCCTTGCCGCGTTCAGCCTCGTCGCCCTGTTCGTGCTGCTGTTCCTGCTCGGGCTGCAGATCGGTCGCCGCCTGGCGCCCCTGAACGCCACCGGCGCTGCGGCGGCCGTGCCGGTATCCCTGCCCGCGACCGCCCCGGCCGCGGCAGGCCTGACGCCGGGCCTCACGCCCGCCTTGGCCCAGACGCCTGCGGCAGCCGCACCCGTTGCGGGGCCCGCCCCCGCTTCCAAATGACCTGACTCGACCCGGACCACGAGCCATGCACTTCCGAACCTTTCTCGCCTCTTCGCTGCTCGCCCTGGCCAGCCTGGCCGCCGGCGCCGCGACGCCGGCGGCGCCCGCGAAGCCCGCCTCCGCTGTCGCAGCCACCCCTTCGGCGGCTGCCGCGCCGGCAGCCGCGCCCGAGGCCGCCCGGCCCAACGGGCTGGTGCGCCTGCCCAATGGCTCCATGGTCGCGCCCGACATCGCCCGGATCCTCCAGCGCGGCGAGCTGGTGGTGGCCATGCTCGGCGTGGACTCGCCGCCCTTCTTCTTCTCGGTGGGCAATGGCCAGGTGGCCGGCACCGACGTGCGCATGGCCGAAGGGTTGGCCCAGGAGCTGAACGTCAGCCTGCGCCTGGACCGCTCCGCCCGGACTTTCAACGAAGTGGTGGAGATCGTCGCCCGCGGCGATGCCGACATGGGCGTGAGCAAGCTGTCGCGGACGCTGGCACGCGCAAAGACGGTGCGCTTTTCTGACCCCTACCTGTCGCTGAACCACGCGTTGATCCTGAACCGGCTGGAGTTCGCCAAGCTCACCAGGGATAAACCGCTACCCGCGGTGATCCGCGGCTTCACGGGCTCCATGGCCGTGATCGACCGGTCGTCGTTCGCCGACTTCGCCAAGCGCAATTTCCCTCGCGCCCAGATCAAGCCCTATCCCTCCTGGGAGAAAGCCGTCGACGCCGTCAAGCGCGGCGAGGTCGTGGCCGCCTACCGTGACGAGTTCGAGATCCGCCGGCTGCTCAAGGCCGACCCAGGCCTGGCCCTGACGCTGCGCACGGTGACGCTGAAGGACCTGGAAGACACCCTGGGGATCGTGGTGGGCATCGGCGATTCGACGCTGCTGGCCTTCGTCAACCAGTTCCTGGCACAGCGCACCGAGCGCCTGACGGCCGAGTCCGTGCTGAACGAGCTGAAGTAGGTGACGACATGACCGCCCCCAGCCTGACGGCCCCCCGCCAAGCTCCGCCGCAGTGGTGGAGCGCCGAACGCTTCTACCGGTTCGCCCTGCACCCATGGACGGTGATCGGTGCCCTGGCGCTGGGCAGTGCCTTCGGCCTGCTCGCACCCGCGGCGGCCAAGCCCCTGGCCGTGCTCGGCTCGGTCTATGTGGACCTGCTGAAGATGATCGTGCTGCCCTTCATGGTGTCGGCCGTGATCTTCAGCCTGCAGCGCCTGTTCAAGGAAGGCGGCGCCGGCAAGGTCCTGACCCGGGTTGCCTGGGTGTTCGCCGCGTTCTCCGTGGCGGCGGCACTGGCCGGCGCGGTGGCCATGCAGGTGGCGACCCCCGGCTCCAACCTCTCCGAGTCCACCCGCCTGAGCTTCGGCAAGATCGTGGGCAGCGACAGCAGCCAGAGCAACACCGACATGTCGCTGAAATCGCTGGATGCGCCGGCCAAGGAAGTCTCGCTGCGCGACCTGCTCGCCTCCATCATCCCGTCCAACATCTTTGCCGCGCTGGCGCAGGGCGAGGCGCTCAAGGCGCTGGTGTTCGCGCTGCTGTTCGGTTTTGCCGTGGGCCAGGTCCCGGCGCGCGTGTCGGAGGGCCTCACGCATTCGCTGGAGACGATCTACCACTCGTGCCAGACCCTGATGCGCTGGCTCAACTACCCGGTGCCGGTGGTGCTGTTCGCGATGGCGGCCAGCCAGATCGCCGAGACCGGGCTGGAGCCGATCAAGGCCATGGGCGGCTTCGTGCTCACGTTCTGCGCCGTGACCGCCGCGCTCGTGGTGCTGTCGCTGATGCTGATCCGCCAGCGCGCGGGGCAGTCCTGGGGCGAGGTGCTGGCCTGCATGCGCGCCCCCTTCGCGCTGGCGGTCGCCACCCGCAGCAGCGCCATCTGCATGCCGGCCATGATCGAGGCCCTGGCCGACCGCCTGGGTTTCGCCCGCAGCCGCGTGGAACTGCTGGTGCCCCTGAGCGTATCGCTGCTGCGCGTGGGGCCGATCCTCTACTACGTGAGCGCCACGCTGTTCATCGCACAGCTCTACAACCGCAGCCTGACGCTACCGGAAGTCGGCCTGGTGATGGTGGTGTCCGTGCTGGCCGGTTTCGCCTCCGCCGGCATGAGCGGCCTGGTGACGCTGTCGCTGGTAGGAACGACCAGCGGCTACCTGGGCCTGCCGTTCGAGGCGGCCTTCATCCTGTTCGTCGCCGTCGATCCCTTGTGCGACATCGCGCGAACCATCCTGATCGTGGTCGCCAATTCGGCGGCGGTGGCGACGGTCTGTCCGCGTCCCTTGAAAGTCTGACGCCATGGCCAGCATCGCCGCCCAGATCCTGCGCCACCCGGTGACGCTCGCCATCGCCCTGGTGCTGGGCGCGGCCTGGGGCGGCTACGCCTCGGGCGGCGTCGAATGGATGTCGGCACTGGGCGGGGCTTACATGGCCCTGCTGAACATGGCTGCCACGCCGCTCATCGTCGTGGCGGTCTTCTTCGGCTTGCGCCGGGTCCTGGCCCTGCCGCGCCCCGGGGTGCGGCTGCTCGCGCTGTTCATAGGCGGCATTGCGGCGATGCTGCTGTGCGCGACCCTGGCCGCCGTGCTGGCCCACCTGTGGGGGGCTGGCTCGGGACTGACCGGGCGCGACACGGCCGCGCTCGGCGAACTCACCCTCAGCTCGGAAGGGGTGGCCAGCATCAGCCTGTACCAGGACTCGCCGGAACCCGCGTCGACCCTGTTCGCGCGTCCGGTGCCCGGCAACTTCTACCACGCACTGGCCTACGAGCCGCTGCCGGCGGTGCTGATCGGCGCGCTGCTCTTCGGCTTCGCGCTGGCCACGCAAAAGGGGGAGCAGTCGCGCCACCTGGTCGGCCAGCTCGAGGGCATCTACCGGGCGCTCGAGACGGTCATCGAACGTCTCAACACCCTGCTGCCGCTGGTGGCGTTTGCGCTCGCAGCCACCGTGGTGGCGGCCACCGGCGTGGGATGGCTGCAATTGATGCGCGGCTTCCTGGGCCCGTTCCTGCTGGTGGTCGCGATGGTGGCCCTGGCCTGCGCCGCGCTGGCGGCGCGCCACGTGGGCACCAGCACGAGCGCGGTGCTGCAGGCGCTGCGCCGGCCCATGACGGTCAGCCTGTTCGCCGGGGGACCGGCGGCCGCGGTGCCTTCGTTGATCGACGGCTTGTGCAACCAGTTGGGGTTCCGCCGCGACCTGGTGGAATTCGCCGCTCCGGTGGTGCCGGCCTTCCTGCGGGCCGGCGAAGCGGTGTTCTTCGCCGTGCTGGCCGTGTTCGTGGCCAACCTGTACGGCCGCCATCTGGAAGCGCTCGATCTGGCCGTCATCTGCCTGCTGGCGACCGGCGCGGCACTGGCTTCGGTGGCTGCCAGCGGCGGCCGTTCGCTGGTCGCCGGCACGGCCATGCTCGGGTACCTGGGCTTGCCGCTGGAGGCCTTGCTGCCGGCGTTCGTCCTGCTGGAAGTGGCCTGCGAAGGCCCGCGCAACCTGCTGTCGCTGTTGCTCGCCGCCGCCCTGGTCGCCCTGGTGTCGCGGGGTCTGGCGTGGGAGCAGCCCGTTGCAGCGCCACGCTCGCCCGATGCACGCTGGCGGGTTGTGCTGCCGCGCCGGCAGGCTATCGCGGCCGGCACGTTGCTGGCCGTGGCGCTGTTCACCGCGGCGCTGGCCGGCGTGGGCTTGGGGCTGCGCCAGGCCGAGGTCCGACCCGCGGCGCCTGCCGCCACCGTTTCTCCCGGAGTGACCCGTTGATGCATCCGCCCTCCTTCCTTGAACTGCCCGTGGCTTCCCGCTGCGGCCGCCTGGCTGCCACCCTCGCCTGCGCGCTGGCGCTTACCGGCTGCAGCACCCTGGGCGACGTGGCCGGCAAGGTGGGTTCGCTGGTGGGGCTGGGCACCCCGCGCGCGGTCGAACCCGAGTGGCGCAGCGTCGCCGTGGTAGCGGCGACCGACGCCAATGGCAACAGCCCGGTGGCGCTCGATCTGGTGTTCGTGCGCGACGCGACGCTGGCCACCGCCCTGGCGACACTGCCGGCCGAGCGCTGGTTCGCCGGACGCGCCGACACCCTCCGGTCGAACCCTGAAGCGGTCAGCGCGATCTCGATGGAGCTGGTGCCCGGCCAGACCGTGCGGCTGGGCGAGAAGGACCTGGAAGGCAAGCGCGCCCTCGCCGTGTTCGTGTTCGCCGGCTACCCCGCACCGGGCGAGCACCGGCAGCGCTTGCTGCTCGACGCCCATGCCTATCTGCTGCAGCTGGGCGCACGTGACTTCAAGGCTACCGTGGTGCGCCCCGGCGACCTGAAATAGTGGGATCCACGATGAACACCAAAACGCAACCCCTCCCCGACCGCATCCAGTGGCACGAAGGCATGCTGCTGAGCCCCCAGCACTTCCAGCTGGAGAGCGCGCGGGTCGACGCCCTGCTGGCGTGGCAGGCTCTGGCGGCCCAGCCTACCGCCTGGGGCGTGCGCCGCCTCGAGATCGACGAAAGCCTGTTGATGAACGGCGTGGTCCGCGTGCTTCAACTCGAAGCCGTGATGCCCGACGGCATGGCGGTGAGCTACTCGGTGGAAGATGCGGCCGGCCTGGACCTGCAGCTGGACCTGTCCGAACGGGCCGAGTCCTTCGAACACGGCGAGCTGCCGATCTATCTCAAGGTGGGGCGCTCGCGCTCCATGCGCGGCGCGGGCCAGCCTTCGCGCTTCCGCGGTCTGGCCGCGGCGCCGGTGGAAGACGAGGTTTCCGACGCGCTGCCGGTCGACATCCCGCGCGCCGCGCCCAACCTCACCCTGGCCGCGGGCGACGTGCCTTCGTCCGTGTTCGTGCACCTGTGCCTCATGACCGTGCGCAAGGACAACGAAGTCTTCAAGCGCGGCGACTACCTGCCGGCCCTGCTGGAAGTGCCGCAAGGCAGCCCGCTCCATGGCCGGGCGCAGGCGCTCGCCGCGCAGATGCGCAGCAAAGCCGCCTTCCTGGCCAAGCAGACCGCCAGCCCGTCCTCGCGGCTGGAGGACCGGCTCGCCATGCTGGAGCAGAAAGCGCGCCTGTCCAGCCTGGTGCTGGGCCTGCCGCCGCTGGAGGCCCTGCTGCGTGCGCCGTCGACGCCCCCGTTCGCGCTCTACCTGGCGCTTTGTGCGCAGCTCGGCCCCCTGGCCATGCTGCGGCCGGGCGCGGTGCCCCTGCTTCCCCCCGCTTGGGACCACGCCGACCCGATGTCGGCCCTGGGCCCGGTGCTGGACACCCTGCACGACTTCGTGGCGGAGGTCAGCCAGGACTGGCGCACGCATCTCTTCAGCTACGACGGCGAAGGCTTCACCCTGGCCATGCAACCCCAGTGGCTGGGACCGCGCCTGGTGGTCGGCCTGCGCGGCCAGCCCGAGCGCGAGCTGGCGGCCTGGATGGCCGGCGCGGTCATTGGATCGCGCACGGTCTGGACTTCCCTGAGCGAGCGGCGGGTGCTAGGGGCGCAGCGCCGGCGCATCGAGGAAGCGCCAGAGCTGGGCCTGCGCTCCGGCGCGGGCTACACCTTGTTCGCGGTGGACGCGAACGACAGCTTCATCGTCGGCGACCAGCCCCTCGTCATCAGCAACGCCAACGAAACCAACGCATCCCAGCGCCCGCAAGAGATGGTGCTGTTCATCCACGGCTGACCGAATCCATGACCACCGCTGCCACCTCCCTTGCCCTGCCTGCCCGGCGCGCTGCCGCGCCCACCGGCGGGGGCGTCGACCTGCTGTCGGCGCAGTTCCGGGACTTCTTCGCCGTCCTCGACCGCGCCCGGCGGGCCGTGCGCCACGTCGCCGAATCCGAAGCGGCCGCCGCCGCGCAGGCGCTGTCGACACAGCTGGCCCAGTTGATCGAACTGCAGACCCTGGAGGCGCGCCGGGTGGGCGGCGCTTCCGGCGCCGACGCCGAGGTGCACGCCCGGTTCCTGAAGGCAGCACTGGCCGACGAGGTCCTGCTGCATGCCGACTGGGCCGGCCGTGCGCACTGGCGGCACGTGCTGCTCGAGGCCACGCTGTTTCGCACCAGCCAGGCCGGCGACAAGGTTTTCGCCGACATCGACCAGTTGCTGTCGGTGCGCGAACCTTCCCAACGCAACCTGGCCCGCCTGTACCTGTACGTGCTGGCGCTGGGGTTCCAGGGACGCTGGCGCGGCACCGGCACCACCGAGCCGATTGCCGACTACCGGCGCGAGCTGTTCCAGTTCATCTACCAGCGGCACCCTGAACTCCAGGGCCGTGACAAGGGGCTTTCAGTGGGTGCCTATGCCAGCACGCTGTCCTACCTGGCGGCACGGCGCCTGCCTCGCCTGAGCCGCTGGTGGATGGTGCTGCTGCTGGTGCTGCTCGGGCTGCTGGCAGCTTCGGAGCTGGTGTGGCTGTGGCAATCGTGGCCGGTGCGCCGTCAGCTCGACGGGCCAGCGGTGGTGGCGCTCGCGCACGAGCCCGCGGCAAAGCAGGAAGGACTGTCGCGGTGGTGAATTTCCTGACCGACAACGTGGCGATCGTGGCGCTGCTCGCGCTCTCCATCGTGTTCCTGCTCCTGCTGGTGGTGGTGGTCCTGGCCGCCGTCCAGGGCGCGGGCCGCGAAGACAAGGCGGCGCAACGGGCCCCGGCGCGCCAGATGAACATCGATTCGCTCAAGCAGTCGTTCCGGCGCGCGGTGGAGCTGATCGAGTCCAACCTGGCCGCCCGCTCCGAGCGCTACAACCTGGGCTGGACCCTGGTGCTGAACGAAGGCGACAGCGAGCGCGAGCTGCCGCTGGTGGCCTCGGGTATTCCGAGTGCGCTCAGCACGGACGCCACCCTGGCCACGCAGGCCCTGGGCATCGGCTGGAACTTCTTCGACAAGGGCGTGGCGGTGCAGCTACAGGGCAGTTACCTGGGCGACCCGGACAGCGCCTCACACGCCGGGCAGAAGGTCTGGGACGAGTTCCTGGGCCTGTGCCGCGGCTACCGGCCGGACCGGCCCTTCGATTCCATCGTCGTGTCGCTCCCGGCATCGGCCTTCATGGCCCCCGACCCGCAGGCCCAGCTGGACCTGGCAGCGCGCGCCAAGGCCATTCACCGCCGTTTGTGGCTGGTGCAAAACCGCTTTGCGCTGCAGTTCCCGATCTACCTGGTGGTCAGCGACTGCCAGGCCGTGCCCGGTTTTGCGCGGTTCGCGCAAGCCCTGCCCGAGGCGGTCCGACGCGGCATGCTGGGTTGGTCTTCGGCCCACGAACTCGCCGCGCCGTTCACGCCGCAGTGGATCGACGCCGGCATGGACGATGTCACGCGCGACGTGCAGGACGCCTGCACCGAGCTGGGCGCGCTGGAAATGGCGGGCAACGACAGCGCGGACTACTTCCTGCTGCCGGCCGAGCTGGAGCACCTGCGCTCGGGGCTGAAGATCTTCACCGAAGAACTGATGCGGCCCAGCGCCTACCACGAGCCGTTCATCTTCCGCGGCTTCTACCTCACGGGCGACTGCGGCGCCTCGTCGCTGCTGCTCTCGGCAGCGCCCGCAGCCGGTGTCCCCAGCGAAGCCCTGCCCGCGCACACCCTGCTGCCGGCCAGCCCCGGCACGGCCGTGGCGCTGTCGCCCGAAGCGGCCGGCACGCCCGCGGCGCCGGCCGATCAGGAACCCGCGTTCCTGCGCGACCTGTTCGAAAAGAAGGTCTTCGCCGAGGCTGGCCTGGTGCGCGCCTCGCGCGTGCAGCGCCTGCGCCGCCCCGCGCTGGGCCGCACCCTGCGGTGGGGCGCGATGGCCGTGCCGGCCGTCTGGGCGATCGCGCTGGTGGTCGCCGGGGTGCGGCTGTCCTCCGACGCCCAGGACATGGTGGCGGCGCTGGTACAGCTGGACCGCGAGACCCGCGCGTCCCTGCCGGGGTCGGGCGCGCCCGACCTGGAACACAACCGCAATCGCGCGGTCTCCACGCTGGCCCTGATGGAACGGGTGGACGCCGGGGTCATGTGGTCCGCCGCAGTCCCCGGCTCATGGAGCCTGTTTGACGACCTGCACGATCGCCTGCGCGCCCGGCTGGAAAAGGGCTTCAGCGAGAACTCGCTGGAGCCGCTGCGCCAGGGGGCCTATGCGCGCGTCAGCAAGCTCACCGGCGTCCCCACCGACCCGTCGACCGGCCACCTGATCGCCGGGGCCGGCTGCGCGCTTCCCGCCGGCTGGGACGAGCAGGTCCGCAGCGCGCAGCGCACCGGCATCGACGTCGAGGACCTGCCCGAATTCGCTGCCATGCTGCAGTACACCGGACGGCTGGAAGAGCTCGACCGGGCGGTGAAGGCGATGGCGCGCCTGACTGAGGGCCCACAGGCGCCTGCCGGAGACGACCTCAAGCTCGTGGCCCGGGTCTTCCTCGGGGCCGAGTTGCCGGGCAACCCGCACCGGGCGGCGGCGCTGCTGCGGCAGCAGGCGCGCAGCGCCGCGCCCCTGTCGCTGTCCGCCATGCAACAGGCCGCCGGCTGCAGCTACGAACTGGCGGCGCAAGCGCTGTACGCACGGGTGTTCACGCGCAACGAGCTGCTGCTGGCCGAACGGGCCGTGGCCGAGCGCCTGCAGCAGGTGATCGCCAGCGCGGCGGCGGTCGACTGGATCCAGCAACTGCAAGGCTGGCAGGGCGTCCAGGATGCCCTGCGCCAGCAGGAACTGCTGCTGGCCCCCGGCAAGGGCGGCTGGATGCGGCGCCGCAATTTGCAGCTGGGCCAGGCCCACGACGCGCTGCTGCAACGGGTGCAGGCCGTGTCGCTGCTCGGTGCCGCGCCGCTCGAGCAGGCCCGCAAGGTCGCCAACGACGAACTCGCCCGCTTCCTGGCCGACTGGGATACCGCCCTGGGAGGCAAGGCCGATCCGTTGGGCGGCGCCGGCCTGCAGTGGCAGGACAAGGAAAGCCGCTGGGCCCTGAGTGAAGACCGCGCCGCCTTGCAGGCAGGGCTTGCGGCGCTGCGAGCCCAGCCCTTCATGCGCACGGCCGGGCACCGTCCGCTGCCGGAGATGCCTGCCGGTTCCATGCTGGCCTGGGAAAAAGGCCGCCTGGACCAGGCGCTGGCATTGGGCGATGCGCGCAAGCGGTTCCAGGCGGAACTGCTCCCGCGCTTTCCGCTCGCCGTGCGCGAGTACGTCGAAGGCCTGGCCGACGCCGCGCTGGCCGATGGCGTCGTCGACCAGGTTGCCAGCGGCGCTGTGCTGGTGCCGCGCAGCACCCTGGCATCGGCCGCGAGCACCTCCGAAGCCGACCGGGTGCGCCTGGCCAAGGTGAGGATGCTTCTGGGCGAGCTGGGCGCTGAAGACGCCGCGGGGCGCCTGCAGCAGCTGGTGGCCGCCGATGCCGTGGCGCGCCTGCGGATGCTGGACGACACCGTGCGCCAGGCCGGCTTGTACCAGCCGCGAGACGCCGACCTGCGCGCCTGGAGCGGCGAGAAGGGTCCGATGCTGCCCGCGTTCGGCGTCGCGGACGCGGCCGGCCTGTCGGCCTATCTCGCGCAGCAGCACGCCTTTCTGGAAGGCGTCGGCCGCGAGGCCGAGCCGCTGCTGCAGGCGCTGGAAGGCCAGGCGGGCAACGACACGGTCGTGCAGCGCTGGCGCGGGATCGTGGCCGACCTGGCACGCTACCGCCTCAAGAGCCCCGCCAGCAGCCTGCTGGCGCTGGAACAGTTCGTCGCCGTGGCCAGTGCCGACATCGACGCCGTCAACTGCGCCGACAAGCTCCAGGCACGCGCCGTGCCGCGCGCCAGCGACCTGTTCGCCGAGCGCCTGGCCACGCTGCAGACCGCGGCCACAGCCCGCTGCCGCGAATTGCGCAACGCCGAAGGCCAGGAAGCCTGGGCCCGGTTCGCGGAGACCTTCAACCGCAACCTGGCCGGGCGTTCGCCGTTCCGCACCAGCGGCAGCACCGACCGCCCGCCGGCCGACGTCGAGGAAATGGTGGCCGTGCTCAAGGGGTTCGATCGGGCCCAACGTGCCGCCGCGAGCGCCGCACCGCCCGTTCGCATCTTCAAGGACCAGATGGAAAAGGTGCGCGCCTTCATGGCGCCGCTGGCGCCCACCGATGAAGCAGCGGCACCGGGCTACGACCTCGCGGTGGAGTTCCGGGCCAATGCCGCGGCCGAACTGGAAGGCAACAAGATCATCGATTGGGCCCTGACGGTGGGCTCGCAGACCCTGCGCCGCAGCGAGGCGCCGCGTGCCCTGCGCTGGCAGCCCGGCCAGCCGGTGGCGGTGACGCTGCGGCTGGCGCGCGACGCGCCGGTGCTCCCGCGGCCCGACCCGGCCCAGCCCGATCTCACGGTGGACGACCGCACGGTGACTTTCCGCGCCAACGACCCCTGGTCGCTGTTCACGCTGATCTCGCAGCACCGCGAGGCCGAAGGTTCGGGCCGCGACGACGCCCGCGCCCAGCTGCTGCGCTTCGAGTTCCCGCTCTCGACGGCGCGCGAGGGCGTCAAGGCGCCGCCGGAGGAGTCGCGCGCGCGCGTGTTCCTGCGCCTGACGCTGAGCCCCGCGGGCAAGCGCGCCCCGCTGGCCTGGCCGGGCGTCTTCCCGGCGCGGGCCCCCGACTGGAGCGGGCGGTGAGCGCTGAACTCGAGCCGCTGCTGGCGCCCCTGCCGGGAGAGGATCCGTGCGGGCCATCGCTGCGCCAGACGCAGCTGTTCACCGACGTACGCCTGGCACGCGAGGAAGACGATCCCAACCTGCCGATGGGCCAGTGGGAGCGCCCCCTCAAGCGCGCCGACTGGGCCCAGATCGCGCAGCTGTGCGCACAAGCCCTGTCCCAGCGCACCAAGGACCTCCAGCTGGCGGCCTGGCTGCTGGAGGCCTGGACGCGCCAGCAGGGGCTGGCCGGGCTGGGCCGCGGCCTGGCGCTGGTGCACGGCCTGGTCGAGCGCTACTGGGACGGGCTGCACCCGCGCATCGAGGACGGCGACGCCGATGCCCGCGTAGCGCCGCTGGAATGGCTGAACGAGGCCCTGGGCAACACCTTGCTGGTCCATGTGACGCTCGTGCCCTTGCACGAGCGCAAACCCGGCCATGTCACGCTGGCCGACTGGCAGCGGATGCTGGCCAGCGAGCTGGCGGCCTCACCGCACGCGGCCGCCGCGACCGGCCCGGACGGGCTGCCGCCACTGACGCGCGACGAGGTGACGGCCAATGCGCGCCGTCATGCCGCCCCGTTCCTGGCCGCATCGCTGGCGCAGGCCCGCCAGAGCCGTGAAGCCATCGCCAGCCTTGCGGCGCTGCTCGACGCGCAGTTGGGACGCGAGGCGCCCAACCTGTCCAAGCTCGCCAACGTGCTCGAGAGCATGGAGCGCGTGCTGGCGCAGCTGCAGCCGACGCTGGTGAGCAAGATCGCCGGCGCCCTGGGCGTCGGCGCGGCGGCTGCGCCGCAGCAACCCCGTGACACCGGAGCAAGCATGGAACCGCAACCCAGCATGCCGGCTGCAGGCCTGGCGCCCGAACCCTCCGCCCCTGTGCAGCTGGGCCAATGGAGCAGCCGCGACGAGGCCTACCGCACGCTCGAAGCCCTGGCCGACTACCTGGGCGCGATCGAGCCTCACAGCCCGACGCCCTACCTGATTCGCCGCGCGGTGAACTGGGGCCGGATGCCGTTGCCGGAGCTGTTCGCGGAGATCATGCGCGAAGAGGGCGACCTCAACCGGATGATGAACGTGCTCGGCCTGCAGCGGCCCGACTGAGCCGCTATCGCGGCAGGGGCGGCAACTCGAGGGTGAGCACCGCTGGCCCTTGCGTGTCGGCAGCGAGCACGGCCCGGCGCGGCTCCACGGACTGCAGCACCAGCCCCGGGTCGACGGGGCTGCCGACCCTGAATGGCTTGGCCGGACGGCCGTCGACGGAGATCAGCGCGGCACCCTCGCGCGAGCGCGCGGCCACCACGCCAACCAGACTGAACCGGCTGGCCAGGGCGGGCACCGGTGCGGCGGCCGATGCGGCGGGCGCATGCCCGAGCAACCGCGCGATCGCCGCGGGATCGGCAGCCGGTGCCGTCCGCGCAGGCTGCGCCACGGACGGGCCGCTGGCGCTGCCGGCAGTGAGCTTCAAGCCCCAGTACCCGGCCGCCGCCGCAGCCAGGGCCCACAGCAGGAACGTGGCGCTCCGTACTGTCCAGCTACTGCGCGAATTGCTCACCATGCGCGGATTATCATTGATGCGATCTGCCTCCCACCCCTACTCAATGACCTTTCTACGTACTGCGGCGCGCCGCACCCTGCAGGCCGGTTTCACCCTCATCGAACTGATGGTGGTGCTGGTCATCATCGGGGTGCTCGCAGCCCTGATCGTGCCGAACGTGCTGGACCGTGCGGATGACGCGCGTGCCACCGCCGCACGCACCGACGTCAACAACCTGATGCAGGCGCTCAAGCTCTACCGGCTGGACAACCAGCGTTACCCCACCGGCGAGCAAGGCCTGCAGGCGCTGGTGGCGCGGCCCGCCGCCGGCCCCAACCCCGTCAACTGGAAGCCCTACCTGGACAAGCTGCCCAACGACCCCTGGGGCCGGCCCTACCAGTACCTCAATCCCGGCGTCAGAGGCGAGATCGACGTGATGTCGCTGGGCGCCGACGGCCAGCCCGGCGGCGAGGGCAAGAATGCAGACGTCGGCTCCTGGCAATAGGAAGTCCACGGGCTTCACGCTGCTCGAACTCCTCGTCGTCCTGGCCATCATCGCCGTGGCGACGGCCGGCGTGAGCCTGGCGATGCGGGACTCCTCGTCCACGCAGCTGGAACGCGAAGCGCAACGGCTTTCGGCCCTGCTGGAATCGGCGCGCGCCCAGTCCCGCACCAGCGGCCTGCCGGTGCGCTGGTACCCGGTCGAAGGCGGCTTCCGCTTCGACGGCGTCGCGCCGGGTGCCTTGCCTGACCGGTGGCTGTACCAGTCCACCGTGGTCTACGGCACTGCGGGGCTGGTCCTGGGACCCGAGCCCATCATCGGCCGCCAGGCCATCGTGCTCGGATCGACCGGGCTGCCCGAGCGGACGCTGCGCATCGCGACCGACGGCCTGAGGCCGTTCACGGTGGCCGGCGAGGAGGTGCCATGAGACGCATGCGCGGGTTCACGCTGGTCGAGGTGCTGGTGGCACTGGCGATCGTGGCCATCGCCTTGCTGGCCGGCTCGCAGGCGACCTCGGCGCTGACGCGCAATGCGCTGCGCCAGTCCAGCGTGCTGCTGGCCCACCTCTGCGCCGAGAACGAACTGGTCAAGGTGCGCCTGGCGCAGCAGCTGCCCGGCGTGGGCGAGACGCGGGTGGCGTGCGTGCAGGCGGGCGAATCGCTCGACGTCGCGGTGGTGGTGGCGCCCACGCCCAATCCCAACTTCCGCCGCGTCGATGCGCAGGTGTTCCAAGCCGGCGCGCCGGTCCTGCGGTTGTCGACCGTGGTGGGACGCTACTGATGGCTGCACGGCGTACAGCACGGGGTTTCACGCTGGTGGAGCTGCTGGTGGCCCTCTTCGCCATGGCCCTGCTGGCGATCATGAGCTGGCGCGGCCTGGACGGCATGGTGCGCGTGCAGCAGCAGACGCAGTCGCGCGCCGACGAGGTGCTCGCGCTGCAGGTGGGGCTGGCGCAATGGGCGGCCGACCTGGACGCCCTGGTGCAGCTGCCGCTGATCACCGCGCTGGAATGGAACGGCCGCGTGCTGCGCCTGACGCGCCGCGGCACCAGCTCGGCGACCGATGGCGTGATCGTGGTGGGGTGGACCCGCCGCAACGGGCCCGCGGGCAGCCAGTGGCTGCGCTGGCAATCGGCGCCGCTCACCACCCGCGGGGAGGTGGCACAAGCCTGGGAGCGCGCCGACGTGTGGTCGCAAACGCCCAGCGACGAGGAGCGCCGCAGCGAAGTGGCCGTCACGGCGCTGGCGGATTGGCAGATCATCTATTACCGCGGCAACGCCTGGACCAACCCGCTGTCGAGCGACTCGCCCGGCGCCGCGCCGCTGGCGGGTGGCACGGGCGCGGCCATCATTCCCGACGGCGTGCGGCTGCTGCTGCGCCTGCCGGAAGGCGGCGCTCTGTCGGGCGAGCTGGTGCGCGACTGGGCGCGGCCGACGGTGGTGGGTGGAGGGCGCGGATGACCAACCGCCAGCGCGGAGCGGCGATCCTCACCGCCATGCTCACCGTGACCCTGGTCGCCACCTTCGCCGCGGCGGCGCTGTGGCAGCAGTGGCGCAGCGTGGAAGTGGAGGCGGCCGAGCGCAACCGGGTGCAGTCGGCGTGGATCCTCACCGGCGCGCTCGACTGGGCCCGGCTGATCCTGCGCGAGGACTCGCCGGGCGCCGACCACCTGGCCGAGCCCTGGTCGGTGCCGCTGCAGGAAGCGCGCCTCTCCACCTTTTTGGCGGCGGACCGCAATGCGTCGCTCGACCCCACCTCGCAGGCCGAGAACACCTTCCTGTCGGGGCAGATCATCGACCAGCAGTCGCTGCTGAACGTGAGCAACCTGGTCGATGGCTCACGCCCGAATGAGCAGGGGTTGCGCAGCTTCCAGCGCCTGTTCGATCTGCTGGGCCTGCCGCAGTCCCAGCTCGAGACGCTGGCTGAGAACCTGCGCTTCGCCTCCGACCTCCACGTCGACAACCGTTCCTCCGGCCAGGCGCCGCTGCTGCCGCAACGCGTGGAGCAATTGGCCTGGCTGGGGCTGCCACTGTCGACCGTCGCTGCGCTGCAGCCGTACGTGACCGTGTTGCCCGCGCGCACGGCGGTGAACCTGAACACGGCGTCGGCCGAAGTCATCTATGCCGCGGCAGATGGCCTGAGCATGGCGGACGCCCAGCGGCTGGTGTCCGAGCGCGAGCAGTCGCACTTCCGCAGCCTGCAGGACGCCTACCGCCTGATGCCGCAGCACGAGGGCGCCTTGAGCGCAGGCGCCGTCGGCATCGCCTCCAGCTACTTCGAAGTGCTGGGGCGGCTGCGGCTGGACCGGGTCGTGATCGAGGAGCGCTCCCTGGTGGCGCGGGAAGGACGCACGGTGCGGACCGTGTACCGGGACCGGGGCGTGGCCGACGCCAGCGCGCTCTCGCAAGCGGCCGCAACCAAACGTTAGCGCTTGCGTAAAGTTGAGCTGCGGGCCTCCCTACAATGCCCCACCATCCCATGAGTTCGCTGTTCGTCCTGCTCGCTCCCGGCCACGCCACGGCGCAGACCGAGTTTCCCTACGCCCTGTCTTCCGACCGCCGCAGCGTGGCCAGCCATGGCAGCGCGCCGGCCGCCTTGCTGCCCCAGCCCACCGGCGCGGGTGCCGAGGTGGTGGCCATCGTGCCGGCCGCGGCGCTGTCCTGGCATCAGGTCGAGCTGCCCAAGGGCACGTCTGCGGGCTCGCCGCGGCTGCGCGCGGTGCTCGAAGGTTTGCTGGAAGACCGGCTGCTGGACGAGCCCGACACCTTGCACTTCGCGTTGCAGCCCCGTCCGCCGGCCACCGGCCCTGCCTGGGTGGCCGTGTGCGACCGTGCCTGGCTGCGCAGTGCCGTGCAGGTGCTCGAGGGTGCCGGGCGTCCGGCCAGCCGCATCGTTCCCGAGTTCGCGCCCGAGGGCCAGACCGCCCTGTACGCCCTGGGCGAACCCGAAGACGCGAGCCTGGTCATGGCCGGCCAGCAGGGTGTCTTCACCTTGCCCCTGGCCTCCGCTTCACTGGCCCTGCTGCCCAGCCTTCCTCAGGAAGCTCCGCGGGTGGCCGAGCCGGCCGTCGCCGCGCTGGCCGAGCAGGTGCTGCAGCAGAAGCTGGAACTGCAGCAGGCCCCCCAACGCTGGCTGCAGGCCGCGCAATCCGGCTGGGACCTGGCGCAGTCCGACTTCGCAAGTTCGAACCGCGCCCGGGCCCTGAAGAAGCTGGCCGGCGGCTGGGCCGAAATCCTGCGCGCACCGCAATGGCGGCCGGCGCGGTGGGGCGCCGCGCTGCTGCTGGCAGTGAACCTGATCGGCGTGAACGCCTGGGCCTGGAAGGAACGCTCGGCCCTGGAAGCCAAGCGGGCGGCGGTGCGCGGCACGCTGACCCAGGCCTTCCCCCATATCAAGGTGGTGGTCGACGCGCCCGTGCAGATGGAGCGCGAGGTGGCGGCGCTGCGCCAGGTCACGGGCGGCACCTCGGGCCGCGACCTGGAAAGCATGCTGGCCGCGCTCACCTTCGCCGTGCCCCCGGGCCGCAGCATCGCCAACCTGGAGTATTCGGGCAACGAACTGCGCGTACGCGGCCTGGCCACGGGCGCCGAGGATGCGCGAGCGGTGGCGAGCGGCCTGAAGTCGCTGGGCTATGCCGCCACCGTGCAAGGCGACACGCTGCTGGTGCGACCGGAGGCGGCGCCATGAGCCGCCGGGCCGCTCCCGACGCCAACAGCACCGCGGCGCGCAGCGCGGAGGTTTCCGCATGAATCTGGTGAAGAACACGCCAGCCCTGCAGGCCCGCTGGCAGGCACTGGCCCCGCGTGAAAAGCTCCTGGCGGCGGGGGCCGCGGCGCTGATCCTGTTCGCGCTGCTCTGGTGGGTCGCCATCGGTCCCGCGCTGTCAGTGCTGCGCGGTGCCGAGGCGCAGCACCGCGCCCTGGACGCACAGCTGCAGCGCATGCGCGGGCTGCAATCGCAGGCGCAGGCGCTGCAGTCGCAGCCCCGCCAGGGTTACGACGAATCGGTGCGGCTGCTGGAAACCTCGGTGCGCGAGCGCCTGGGGACGACGGCACGGATGACGATCTCTGGAGACCGGGTGACGCTGACGCTGGCGGCGACACCGCCTGACGCGCTGGCTCAGTGGCTGACGCAGGCACGTGTGAACGCCAGGGCGTTGCCCACCGATGCGCGCTTGAACCGCAACCCCGCGGGGGCCTGGGACGGCACCCTGGTGCTGAGCCTGCCACCGCGTTGACCACCAAGGCAACACCGACGTGGCCCGCGTGAGCGTCACCTCCCGGCCGGCCGCGCCCTGGGCCTGGAGCGTGCTGGGCGGCATGCTGGGCCTGCTGCTCGCACTGGTGCTGTTCGCGCCCGCGCAGTGGCTGGCCGACGGCGTGCTGCGCGCGAGCGCCGGCCGCGTGGTCCTTTCGCAGCCGCGCGGCACGGTCTGGAACGGGTCGGCGCAGTTGCTGCTGACCGGCGGGCCCGGCAGCAGCGACAGCACCGCGCTGCCCTCGCGGCTCGATTGGCGCCTGCGGCCCGCCCTCACCGGTTTGCGCGCCGACCTCTTTACCTCCTGCTGCACGCCGCAACCCGTGAGCGTGCGCTGGCGGCCGCGCTGGGGCGGCGGCGAGGCGGCGGTGGCGGACACGGGCGCGCAGGTTCCGGCGGCGCTGCTGGCGGGCCTGGGCACGCCCTGGAACACGCTTCAGCTCGAGGGGGAACTGGCGCTTTCCACGCAGGGGCTTACTCTAGAATGGACCGAAGGCCGGCTGGTCATCGCAGGGCGGGCCGAGTTGACCGCACAGCGCGTGGCGTCGCGGCTCTCGACCTTGCGGCCCATGGGCAGCTACCGCATCACCGTGCAGGGCGGCAACGTGCCGACGCTGCAGGTCGCCACCCTGGAAGGCAGCCTGCAGCTGTCCGGGCACGGGCAGTGGGTCGGATCGAGGTTGCGTTTCACCGGAGAAGCCAGCGCCGCGCCCGAGCGCGAGGCGGCGCTGGCGAACCTTCTGAACATCATCGGGCGGCGCAGCGGCGCGCGTTCCATCATCACCATAGGCTAGTGCCATGAACTTTCGCCACGCTATCATTTCAGTAGCATCTTGCGTCCTGCTGGCGGGGGCTGCAGGCCCATTGAATGCGCAAAGGGCGCGCGAGCCGGTGACCCTGAACTTCGCCAACGCGGAGATCGAGGCGGTGGCGCGCACGATGGCTGCCATCACCGGACGCAACATCGTGGTGGACCCGCGGGTCAAGGGCACCATCAACCTGTCGACCGAGCGGCCGGTGCCGCCGCAACAGGCCTTCAACCAGTTCGTCGCCACCTTGCGCCTGTCCGGCTTCACGGTGGTCGAGGCCGGCGGGCTGCTCAAGGTGGTGCCCGAGGCCGACGCCAAGCTGCAGGGCGGCGCGGTCTCGGTGGGCTCGCCCCCGGGCGGCGCGCAGATCGTCACGCAGATCTTCCGCCTGAACCACGAAAGCGCCAACAACCTGGTGCCCATCCTGCGGCCGCTGATCAGCCCGAACAACACCATCAACGTGAACCCGGGCAACAACTCGCTGGTGATCACCGACTACGCCGACAACCTGCAGCGCCTCGGGCGCATCATCGCGGCGCTGGACATCTCCAATGCGACTGACGTCGAGATCGTTCCGCTGCGCCACGGGCTGGCCTCCGACCTGGCACCCGTCGTGCAGCGCCTGGTCGACGCCGGCGGCGCCATCCCCGGCGGCGGGCCTCCCGGGGTAGGACCGGGTCAGGCCGACACCTCCTTTCGCACCACCGTGATCGCCGAGCCGCGCAGCAACAGCCTGATCGTGCGAGCGGCCAACGCGGCCCGGCTGAACCTGGTGCGCACCCTGGTGACGCGCCTGGACCAACCCACTTCGCAGAACCCGGCGGGCAACATCTACGTCGTCTACCTCAAGAACGCCGAAGCGACGCGCCTGGCGGTAACGCTGCGCGCCGCCCTGGCGGGCCTGGGCACGGGCGGCGCGGGCGGTGGTGGCGGCACCATCGCGACGGCGGCCGCTCCCGCCGGCACCAGCGCCGCGGGCGGCAACCCGGCCACGGCGGCACCGCAGGCGGCGGCGCAGCCCAACACCGGCGGCCAGATCCAGGCCGATCCGGCCACCAACTCGCTGATCATCACCGCGCCCGAGCCGCAGTACCGGCAGTTGCGTGCCGTGATCGACCGGCTGGACTCGCGCCGCGCGCAGGTGTTCGTCGAAAGCCTCATCGCCGAGGTCAACGCCGACAAGATCGCCGAGTTCGGCATCCAGTGGCAGAACATCCTGGGCAACCGCGGCGACCGCAACATCGGCGTGCTGGGCACCAACTTCAGCATCGGCGGCCAGAACATCATCCAGTTGCAGCAGGGCATCGCCAGCGGCACGGTGGCGCCTTCCACCGGCATCAACCTCGGCCTGGTGCGCAACGTCAACGGCATGTACGTGCTGGCCGGGCTGGCTCGCTTCCTGGAGACCAACGCCGACGGCAACGTGCTGTCCACGCCCAACCTGATGACCATGGACAACGAGGAAGCCCGCATCGTGATCGGCCAAAACGTGCCCTTCGTCACCGGCCAGTTCACCAACACCGGCGCCTCCAACGGCTCGGTCAACCCATTCCAGACCATCGAGCGCAAGGACGTGGGCATCACGCTGCGGGTGCGCCCGCAGATCAGCGAAAACGGCACCGTGAAGATGCAGATCTTCCAGGAAGTGTCCAACGTGCAGGCCAACTCGATCAACTCGCCTTCGGGCCTGATCACCAACAAGCGCTCGATCGAGTCCTCGGTGCTGGTGGAGGACGGCGCCATCGTGGTGCTGGGCGGGCTGCTGCAGGACGAGTATTCGGGCAACCAGGAGAAGGTTCCGGTGGTGGGCGACGTTCCCGTGCTGGGCAACCTGTTCCGCAGCGAGACGCGCAGCCGGCGCAAGACCAACCTGATGGTGTTCCTGCGCCCGGTGGTGCTGCGGGATGCGCCGCAGACCGACGACCTGTCGCTGGATCGCTATGACCTGATGCGCCTGCGCCAGGAAGCCCAGCAGCCCAAGCCCAGCGTCGTGCTGCCGGTGGAGGGCGCGCCGGCGCTGCCGCCGATCGTGCCGCGCACGCCGCCGCCGGCCAGCCGCCTGGCGCCCGCAACCCCCGCCGTGCCCGCGGAAGCCTCCCCACCCATCAACCCGCCGATCAACCGCTGACCCCCCATGCGTTACCCCCTGCCCTACGCCTTCGCGCGCAGCCACCAGCTGCTGGTGGAAGAAGACGGCCAGGCCTTCACGCTCTGGCATGCGGCCAGCCCGGCGCCCAGCGCCTGGAGCGAGGTGATGCGCAAGTACCCGGTGCGCAGGCTGCAGCAGCTCGATCCCTCGGCGCTGGCGCAACGCATCAGCCAGGCCTATGCGCAGGGCGAGTCCAGCGCCGCCACGGTGGTGAGCGAAGTGCAGAACGATGCCGACCTGTCACGCATGATGCAGGAGCTGCCGGCCGTGGAAGACCTGCTGGAGACCAGCGACGACGCGCCCATCATCCGCATGCTCAACGCGCTGCTGACGCAGGCGGCGCGCGACGGCGCCAGCGACATTCACATCGAACCCTACGAGCGCCATTCGTCGGTGCGCTTCCGTGTCGACGGCACGCTGCGCGAAGTGGTGCAGCCCAACCGGGCGCTGCACGCGGCCCTGATCTCGCGGCTGAAGATCATGGCCGAACTCGACATCGCCGAGAAGCGCCTGCCGCAGGACGGCCGCATTTCACTGCGCATCGGCACCCGTGCGGTGGACGTGCGCGTGTCCACGCTGCCCAGTGCCCATGGCGAGCGCGCCGTGCTGCGCCTGTTGGACAAGACCGAGAGCAAGCTGAGCCTGGAATCGGTGGGCATGACCGGGGACACCCTCAACCGCTTCCTGCAGCTGATCACGCAGCCGCACGGCATCATCCTGGTGACCGGCCCCACCGGCTCGGGCAAGACCACCACGCTGTATGCCGGGCTTTCGCGGCTGGACGCCGGCAGCAGCAACATCATGACGGTGGAAGACCCGATCGAGTACGAGCTGCCGGGCATCGGGCAGACCCAGGTCAACGCCAAGATCGACCTGGATTTCGCCAAGGCCCTGCGCGCCATCCTGCGCCAGGACCCGGACGTGATCATGATCGGCGAGATCCGCGACTACGAGACCGCGCAGATCGCCATCCAGGCCTCCCTCACCGGCCACCTGGTGCTGGCGACGCTGCACACCAACGACGCCGCCAGCGCCGTGAACCGGCTGATCGACATGGGGGTGGAGCCGTTCCTTCTCAGCTCGTCCCTGCTCGGCGTGCTGGCGCAGCGGCTGGTACGCAAGCTGTGCGTGCATTGCCACGGCCCGGGCTGCGGCGAGTGCGGCCAGACCGGCTACCAGGGCCGCACCGGCATCTTCGAACTGATGGTCGCCAACGAAGCGCTGCGCGGTCTGATCCACAACCGCGCCGCCGAGTCCGAGATCCGCGACGCGGCGCTGGCTTCGGGCATGACGCTGATGCGCGACGACGGCGAACGCCTGCTGCGCGAAGGCATCACGTCACGGGAAGAAGTGCTTCGGGTGACGCGGGACTGAGCTGCGCGGCCGGGGCGGCCTGGCCGGCCGCGCGGATGGCCAGCAATTCGTACACCTGCAGTTCGCCGCGCCGGCCCTTGACGGTGGCCTGGCCCATCGGCCGCACCCGCAGCCGCTCGCCGGCCTCGCGGTAAACGTTGTGGCTGATGCAGATGCGGGTGCCGTGCTCCTTGTTGAGTGCCTCCAGCCGCGCGGCGACGTTCACGCCATCGCCCATCACGGTATAGCTCATGCGCTCGGGCGAGCCGATGTTGCCCACCAGCACGGCGTCCGTGTGGATGCCGATGCGCACGTTCAGCGGGGCCAGGCCCTGCGCGGCCCAGCGTGAATTGAGCTCGTTCATGCCCTCCTCGATCCGCAGCGCCGCGGCGCAGGCATGGAAGGCATGGTCCTCCAGCAAGGCCGGCGCGCCCCAGAACGCCATCACGCCGTCGCCGATGAACTTGTCCAGCGTGCCGTGCTCCTGGCCGATGGCGCGCGTGACCACCTCGAAGTAAGCCGACAGCCGCACCATCAGCTCCTGCGCCGGGGTGGTTTCGGCCAGGGTCGAGAACGACTCCAGGTCGGTGAACATCATCGTGAGGTAGCGGCTGCGCCCGCCCAGCTCGAGCTTCTGGTCGGCCGCCACCAGCGTGCGCACCAGGTCGCGCGGCACAAAGGCGGAGAAAGCCGTGATCGCGCCGTGCAGCGTGTCGACCGCGGTGGCGAGCGCGGCGATCTCGCGGATCGGCGTGCGCACCGGCTCGCCCTCGCGCCCGCGGAAATTCTGCACCTGCTGCACCTGCCGCTCGAGCTGCTCCAGCGGTCGCGCGATCCGTCGCGAGAGCACGTAGATCAGCACGACCTGCAGCGCGATCGCTGCCAGCCCGAACAGAAGCAGCTTGCGGTTGTTCTCCTGCGCCTGGCCCAGGAAGTCCTTCAGCGGCGCCACGATCACCACGTCCCAGGGTTTGCCGAAGCTTTCCGGAAAGGGCGAGAAGATGGCCACGTGTTCGGCGCCCTCGTGCTCGAAGCCGAACTGCGGCTGCTGGCGCCGCGCCTCGTCGGCCCGCATGGCGAAGGCCAGCGCCGGCAGCGGGTTGGACAGCTCGTTGATGCGCACGCGAGAGAGGCCGCCGCTGGCCTCGCGCCGCAGCGCCTGCCGCACGTCGGGATGGGCCACCACCAGGCCCTGGCGGTCCACCACCAGCGAGATCGAGTTGGCGCTCACGGGCCGCGTCTTGAGGTACTGCGACAGGCTGTCCAGCAGGATGTCGATGGCCAGCACGCCGCCTAGCTGGCCGCCGATGTAGAAGGGCATGGCGATGGTGATGCCCGGCAAGCCGGTCGTGGCGTAGATGTACGGATCGGAGGTCACCAGGTCGCGCCGCTCGGACGCATCCTTGTACCAGGGCCGCACGCGCGGATCGTAGACGGCGGGCGCGCTGGCCGTGCCCGCGGGTTGGCGCTTGCCGTCCAGGAAGGTGTAGTGGTCGGCTGCCCCGGCACCGGCCGCGGACCGGTCGATCCAGCGGTGGGCGAACTGGGTGCCCTGCGGCGCGGGCGCGTTGTGCACCTTCAGGCCGGCCGGCACGCGCAAGGCCATGCGGTAGGAGCCGTCGGCAAAGCCCACGTACACGCTGCTGATGTTGGCACTGTGGTCCAGTACTTCCATCATGGAAGCGGCCGCCTTGTCGGTGCGGTAGAAGTCGGCCTGGCGCGAAGCAACGGCGGCGGACACGCGCACCAGCGAGGCGATGGGATGCAGCAGCGCCTCGGTCTGCGCGATGGTCTCCTGGCGCGCGCGTTCCACCGAATGCTGCGCGGCGTCGCGCGCCATGCGGTCGTTGGAAACGTAGCCGACCCAGATGGCGATGCAGAAGATCGGCAGCACCATCACGATGAACAGCATCACGATGCTCGGGCGCAGGCGCAGTGCGCCCTGTCGGGTGAACGGCATCGGCGGGACCCTCCTCGTTGGGCGGGCACGCCGACGCCCGCTGCCCCATCATAGGGCAGCTCGACAGTCGTCAGCTGACGCGCTCGGGCGGACCGGACTTGCCGGGCAACTCCACAGGCGCTTGCGGACCGCGCTCTTCCTCGATCGGCGGCGCTTGGGGTTTGGGTTCGCGCGAGCCGGGGTCGGGATGGCCGACCGGCGGCACGTTCTCGGGGGCGGGCGTATCGGATGGCACCACGGTCACTTCCGGTTCAGCGCGCCGTCGGCAATGCCCGGGCCGGTGTCCACCACCGGATCGGCCTCTTCGTCCTCGATGTCGGCCGCCATGATCTGCGGGTGGTCGGGCAGCGGGGGCCGCTCACTGATGGTTGTGCCGCTGTCGGCGTCGGACGTCGCCTGGCCGCTCTCCTTGGGAAACGTCTGCCTGGCGGGAATGCGCGTCATGGTGCGGGGATCGGGCGTGGTGTCGGCCATGGCTTTCTCCTGAAGACTCTCCTGGACCATGGTGGGCCGCGGACAGCCGGCCCGCACTCGGCCCGGGCCGCCCCTGCCTGTCGGCCTGCGCTGACAGGCCGCTCTGCCGGTCATTCCAGGCTCTAGCGCGCGCGACAGCGCTCAGGCTTGCCGTCGTTGAGCAAGGTGGCTTCGGCGCCGCGCACCAGGAACTGGTAGGGTGGCGCGCCGAAGCGCAGCCCCAGCACATCCGGTTGCCGCGCCAGGCTCAGCGTCAGACCACTGTTGAACGTCACCCGCGCGTCCGGCTGCCCTTCGGTCAGCACGACGGTGGAGAGCAGCTCGCACGTGTACGTCGCCGACCGCGCCAGCGGGTTCACCGGCGCGTCGCCTGCGGGAGCGACCGCGGGCCGCCCTCCGGCTCCGCCGACATAACCTGGACCGCCCGACGCGCAGGCAGACAGGAAAACAGGGACGAGAAGTGTCAAAGCAATGCGCTGCATGGAAAGCCTTTCGCGATGCCCGATGCTAAGCCTGATCCGTCTTGCGTGGGGAAAGGGAACAGCGGGCGCAAAGATGCACGCTCCTGCGGCTCGGCTGACCCGTAGGGATTTTCCTTAACCCGAGTAGTCGAGCTCCTTAGTTCCGCAGCTCGTGCCGGTGGTCACATCTGTCTTACGGAGACCCCTATGGACCGAGCCCCCGCCCAAATCTCACATGGATTCGCAGCCGACGATGCCTGCCGCATCGAGCGCGAACTTGTCGAAGCTCGTCGTGAGCTGGAAAAGCTTCGCAGCTCCCGCGAGTTCCTGCTTGCGACGCTCGATTCAGTGGGAGACGGAGTACTGGCGCTGCAATATGCGAACGACGAGATGTATTGCAATGCGCGATTCCTCGAGATCTGGAATGTTCCTGAACAGGTGGCCTCGGCAGGTCACGAGGCACTGGTCTCGCACGCCTTGACGCAGGTGAAGCATCCCGACGCTCTGTTGGAGCGCATCGAGCACCAGAGAGCATTTCCCGGAGAAAAAAATCTCGCGCCGATCGAGTTGCTCGATGGGAGAGTGCTGGAGCGTCAAGTTCTTCCGCAGCGTGTGAACGGCAACAGTGTCGGCTGTGTCGTGACTTACCGCGAGCTTACCGAGCGCGTTGCCTTCGAGAACAAGATGGCCTTCCACCAGCTCGTTCTTGAAAACACAGGGCCCATGGTGTACGTGGACCTCACGAGCGGAGCCATCACCTACGCGAACCCTGCCGCATCTGCGCTGCTTCGCTACTCTCAGGCAGAGCTCTGCGGCATGCATGTGGCCGACGTGGACGTCGACCTGCGGCCCGAGAACCTGGCTGAGCTTGACCGTGCGCTGCGTAAAGCGACACGGCCACTTCCCTTCGAGCGACGCTATCGCCGCAAGGACGGTGCGATGCGCCACGTCACGATGACGCTGTCGATTGCCGAGGACTCCGCCCGCTCCATCATCATCGTCAACTTCACGGATGTCACTGCGCAAAGGCGTTCCGAGGAGCTGCGTGAGCGCCAGGAGGCCCTGCTGGCGTCGGTGATCAACTCGATCCCCGACCCGCTCTCCTACAAGAATCCGGAGGGCGTCTTCCTGGGCTGCAATGACGCCTACGCGGCACTGCTGGGGCGGCCGGCCTCGGAGATCGTGGGCCGCCGGGCACATGAACTGCTGCCGGCCGAACGCGCCGCCACGACCACCGCCAAGGACGCACAGGTTCTCGCCACCCTCAAGCCTTGCGCGCATGAAAGCGTGATCGCGGATGGGCATGGAGGAACCGTCACCGTCGAAACCGTCCGCAGCCCGCTGCTGGACTCCAGCGGCAAGCTTCTCGGGCTGATCGGAATCGCCCGCAACATCACCGAGCGCAAGAGGCACGAGGCAGAGGTCCAGCAGGCCAGGGAGGCCGCCGAGAACGCCACTCGCATGAAATCGGACTTCCTGGCCAACATGAGCCATGAGATCCGCACGCCCATGAACGCGATCATCGGCCTGTCGCACCTGGTGCTCAAGACCGAGCTCACCGCCCGCCAACGCGACTACATCGCCAAGGTCCAGACCTCGGGGCAGCACCTGCTGGGCGTGATCAACGACATTCTCGATTTCTCCAAAGTCGAGGCCGGCAAGCTGGACCTGGAGAAAGCCGATTTCCAGCTGGAGCGCCTGCTGGACAACACCAGCAGCCTGATCAGCGAGAAATGCCACGCCAAGGGCCTGGAACTGGTGTTCGAAGTGGCCCCGGACGTGCCTGCGAACCTGGTGGGCGACTCGCTGCGGATCGGACAGGTCCTTCTCAACTACGCGAACAATGCCGTGAAGTTCACCGAGAAGGGCGAGGTGGTGATTTCCGTGCGGGCCAGCGAGCGCACCGAGACGGACGTGCTGCTGCACTTTCGGGTGCAGGACACGGGCATCGGCCTCACCCGCGAGCAGATCGGCAGGCTGTTCCAGAGTTTTTCGCAGGCAGACACCTCCACCACCCGCAAATTCGGCGGCACCGGCCTGGGGCTGGCCATCTGCAAGAAGCTGGCCGAACTGATGGGCGGCCAGGTCGGTGTCGAAAGCGAATTCGGCAAGGGCAGCACATTCTGGTTCAGCGCCCGGCTGGGCATCGGAACGGTGAGGCAGCGCGAGCTGGTGCCCAACCCCGACCTGCGCGGACGCCGCGCGCTGGTGGTCGACGACAACGACCACGCCCGCGCGGTGATCATCGACATGCTCGAGACCATGACCTTCAAGACCACCGAAGCCGCGTCGGGGTCGGCAGCGATCGAGGAAGTGCGCCGCGCAGCCATCGAGGGCCAGCCGTACGACGTGGTCTACCTGGACTGGCGCATGCCGGGCATGGACGGCATGGAGACGGCGCGGCGCATCAAGTCGCTGGGCCTGGCGTCGCCGCCGATGTTCCTGATGGTCACCGCCTTCGGCCGCGAGGAGATGCTCAAGGAAGCCGAAGCGATCGGCATCCAGAACGTGCTGGTCAAGCCGGTGAACCCATCGATCCTGTTCGACACCACGATCAGCGTGCTGGGCGGCCTGCGCGAAGCGGGTGCCACGCAGGCCGCCCAAGTGGCCGCCGACAACCGCCTGGCGACCCTGCGCGGCGCGCGCATCCTGCTGGTGGAAGACAACGACATCAACCAGCAGGTGGCGCGCGAGCTGCTGGAAGACTCCGGCCTGGTGGTCGAGGTCGCCGGCAACGGCCAGATCGCGTTGGCCATGGCGCAGCAGGCGCCTTTTGATCTGGTGTTCATGGACATGCAGATGCCGGTCATGGACGGGGTGCAAGCCACCCGTGAGTTGCGAAAGATCGCCCGGCTGGGCCAGCTACCGATCGTGGCCATGACGGCCAACGCCATGGAGCAGGATCGGCGCAGGTGCATGGATGCGGGCATGAACGACTTCCTCGTCAAGCCCATCGATCCCGCCGACCTCTGCGCCGTGCTGCTGCGGTGGATCCGCCCCCGCCAGGTGGCCCCCAGGGAGGCGGCCGCTTTGACGACCGCGAGCCGGCCCGCTGCGGCCGGCCCCGCCGACCTGCCGCAGGGCATCGCCGGCCTGGACACCGCGCTCGGCCTCTCGCGCATGGTGGGCAAGAAGCCGCTGTACCTGGCCATGCTGCGCCGTTATGTCGACAGCCAGAAAAATGTGGTCGCGCAGATGCGCGACGCCATCGGCGCCGGCGACGCGGCCACCGCCGAGCGGCTGGCGCACACCCTCAAAGGCGTCTCCGGGAATGTGGGCGCCGTGGACGTGCAAGACCGCGCCGCTGTCCTCGAAGACGCCCTTCGTCAGCGCAGGGCAGCCGTGGAGGTGGAGGCTGCGATCAGTGCAGTGGAAGGGCCGCTGGCGCTATTGCTGCGGGAGTTGGGGAGGCAATTGCCCTGTTCATAGCAACTCGAGGGCGGTGTCGCGCACTTGATAAAAGCGCCATCCAGTTACACTGAGCTTTTCCTCCCTGGGCGTTTGTTGCCTACCGTTGTATGACCAACATCATGTTCTCGGTCTCTGAATGGGCAACCATGCAACGGGAAGGCAAAGGTGGCGCCCACAATGCTTTGGCCCTGTCGACCACCTTGATCACCAAGTACTGGCGGATCCCTGGCCCAGACACAGCGCAGCGGTTGACCGTGCTGGAAGAGATCAAGGCCCAGGCATCCAAATCGATAAGCAATGCGCCCCCGATTTCCCAGGCCGGGGCTAAGTTGATGGCGCTTGCGCTGCAGGCCGAAAAACAGATTCAGCTGATCCGCAAGGGAATCCACGGCTGGACCATGATGCGGGACAAGTTCGGTACTTTTGGGGGCGATCACTCACGCCGAGGCCTAGCTGCGCACGTCGGCGGAATTGCGGCCCGCCCGATGGTTGGGATGGCGCACCTGCTGGAGAAGTGGGACCCTCAACACCGCTTCTTCCACGACATGAGGGAGCTCGACACATACCTCGATCAGTGGTTGAAGGATCTGACGGGCAGCAGCAGCTTCATCACATGGCTGGGGGAGAGAGGCCACTTCCAGAAGCTCCGGGAGCCTTCGAGCGGCGTCAAATACCTCGATCCGTCGAAGCGTTGGGAATACGAATGGCACTTTGCCGAAGGCAAGATCCTCCAGCACTTCGACGACTACAGTGAATTAGGAAAGTACAGAAACTTCCGGGCCCTCAGCACAAATCGAAACCAGGCCAACGAACTCTGGGGTGTGGCGATCTGGGTATGTGACCGTGATGGCAATTTTTATAGCGGCGACTCTACGGTAGGGGCGTTCCACCATTCGAGTTTTCTCGCCGGAGCTCACGTTGTGGCCGCTGGTGAGCTGATCGCCTTGAACGGGAAGCTGCTGTACATCAGCAATTCATCAGGGCACTACTCACCCTCTCGACACCAGCTGTTCAAGGCATTGCAATTGCTGGTTGCCAAGAAGGTGAATATAGATGGGGTGGTTGTGTGGCTGGAAGACTCAGGAATCGATGTGCCGGTTGCAGATTTCATGCAAATGAGTGGCAGCCCCAACTTTCAGTACTGCGTCGACTACACGCGAACTCCGATCTCCCCCTGGTCAAAACAACCGGCGCCTGTGCGAGCCCGCGACATGGTGCTTTCGGCCTCAAAAAACAGCGCGACGGTCGCGCCGCAAGCCATGCCTCCCACGGTTTTTACCGATCCTTGGCGAGACATCAAGGGGCCTACAAATTGGAAATTCACGGCCCCATTGGCTCCGCCACCGCCACCAGCCTCGCATTCCGTGAGGTTCCACGGTAGGCGCACCGCTGTGCAGCCCGTCCCGCAACCATCGCTCGTGAAGGAAGCCCCGGCGCCAACTTCGATGCCCTCCGCCGTCACAATTCACCGCAGGCCCCCGCCGGGGCGCTGAAAAAGGCAATGCAAGCACTGGCCAAGGAAGATGCCGAATTGGAGCTTTGGGACCTAAAAGAGCCGCTGAGCAGTTTCGCGTCTATCTCTTCGAGCGGCTATTCCGCAATGCGACGCCAAAGTTAAAAAGCCCCTGACCATTTCTGATCAAGGGCTTTCGAATCTGGTCGCCTAGGGCGGATCGAGCCACCGACACGCGGATTCTCAATCGCTGGCCTCACGTCTGGCGGGTAGCGCAACTTGCACCTCATACTCGGCGGCAGCTCATCGTTCCAATGTCTCAGGAAAGGCAGCCAATGAAATTAGCAAGGCATCTCGTGGTGCTGTGCGCTGCCGCATTCTCAGCCGGCGTATCGGCGCAGCTCAGCGCCCGCCCGGTTCTCCAACCCTGTGCGAGCGTCGCCCCCGCCACTTGTGCCATCGCGCATGACCTGGGTCGGGGCATCAACATGGGCAACATGCTGGAAGCGCCACGCGAAGGAGACTGGGGCGTCAAGCTGGAACCGGGCTATGTCGACCTCGTGGCACGGGCATTCAAGACGGTCCGCGTGCCAGTCCGCTGGAGCAACCACGCTGCCGCCACGGCCGACGCGACGCTGGACGAGGAGTTTGCGGTAAGGGTCGATGGGATCGTGGACGCCTTCCTGGCTCGCGGTCTGTACGTGATACTGGACCTGCACCATTACAACCAGATCAGCGGAGAAACGCTGTTGCCGCACGAATTCCGCGTGGCACCAGGTGTGCTGGAAACACGGCTGGAGAACATGTGGCGGCAGATCGCGTTGCGGTACCGGGATCACTCACCAAAGCTCTTGTTCGAACTCCTCAACGAGCCGCATAGCCGGCTGGACGGTAAGCCCTGGAATGCACTGGCCGCCCGGACTCTGGCTGCAGTGCGGGCCAGCAACCCCGAGCGCACTGTCCTGATCGGGCCTAGCTATTGGAACAATGCAAGCGACCTGAAGCGGTTGCGCTTGCCGGCTGACCGCAATCTGATCACGGTCTTTCACAATTTCCACCCTTTTGAATTCACCCACCAGGGTGAGAAGCGCATAGCCAAGCCGTTCCCGACCGGCATCACTTGCTGCACACCAGCACAACGCAGAAGTTTGGTTCAACCCTTTATCGAAGCCCAACGCTGGAGTCGTTCAACCGGCTACCCGATGCATCTAGGCGAATTCGGCGCGACCGAACTGGCGGATGTCGCTTCCCGCGCAGCTTATACACGCCTGGCGCGGCAGGAGGCCGAGCGCCGGGGCATGGGCTGGGCGTATTGGGAGTTTGCGTCGACCTTCGGTGTGTTTGACCCGAAGGCGGGGGCCTGGATCGAGCCTTTGCGCGCGGCGCTGCTAGATTAGCGCCAGCGGCGCGACCATAGGGCGTGAAGCGGTGTGCGCGTGACGCAAGGCAGTCGACGATCCATGGGCCGGCGCCGTTCAATCGATGGGTCGCGCATCAGCGCTCACATCTCCAAGGCTCTGGCAGGCAGCAACGACACGGTTGAAGACGTCAGTCGCCGCCTGTCCAGGTTGGCCCATGACAGTGATGGTTTCTTGCGCCTCCTTCTCAGCTTTCCTTGAATTCAAGGGGACCGAGGCTCCGCCCGTAAGGATTCGGGTAGCACCATCCGGCATCCCAAAAACATTCTTAACCGCCCCGGCTGCTGCGGTTGTCAAGACAATCTCTGCTTTGCAGCATCCTTCCAAAACGTGCTTGTTGGTGACCAGCACTGGAACAAGGGTGTCCTGCTGTCTGGGGCCAGGAAATCAGATCCACTGGACTCGTGCTTCGCTCCTCGTGGCGTAACGTGTGGAATACAAGAACGCCCCGGAGCCGTGAAGCTGCCGAGGCGTTGAACGATCTGGTGGCCTGGGGCGGAATCGAAGCACCGACACGCGGATTTCAATCTGCCGCAAAAGCCGAGGAACCGACAGGCACGGCTTGCTATTTGTCTGCAAGCCCGCAGCCTCTGGGAGGACGCGTTGGACCTGTTCAGACTTGACACTCAACTGGGCAAGGCACGGTTGAGTTGGCACGCGGCTGAGTTACATTTTCTTGCATACCAAACTCTGGGGTCGAAATGCCGGGAAAACTTGCTCGCGGGTTCACTCTTATCGAGCTCATGATCGTGGTCGCAATCATTGGAATTCTGGCTGCGGTCGCCCTACCGGCCTACCAAACCTACACCTCCCGTGCCAAGGTGACCGAGGTTCTCAGCGGTATCGCCAAATGCAAGGCTCTGGTGCAAGAAGCATTGTTGTTGTCTTCCGCCAATGCTTCTGCAGCCTTGAGCAGCATCTGCGATATGCCCAACACGTTCCCAACGAAATACGCTCGCGGCTACGGCGTCACAGCCAACGGCATCGTGATCGGCGTCGTGAATGAGGCCACCGTCGGCGGCAGTTCTTCCGCCACGGCGAACCAGATCTGGCTGCGGCCGTTCATCGATGGTGTTCCGGTCAACGGAACCGCGGACGGAGGCAAGGGAATCACATCCTGGGAATGCGGCCGCGGTGACGCAGCGAACAATCCGATTCCATTGAGTCTGCTACCTGCGAGCTGCCGCTACGGCGGCTAGCGCCTGAACGCACGCAGAGACTTGCTACCGAGAATCTGCGCGGATCGTAGAAACGCCCCGGAGCCGTGAAGCTGCCGAGGCGTTGCGAATCTGGTGGCCTGGGGCGGAATCGAACCACCGACACGCGGATTTTCAATCTCCCGCCATTGTGCGGGGAATCAGAGGCTTACAACCCAATCCTTCTACAAAGCCCAGGTTTTGGCCCCGAAACGTCGGGAGGCAACGCGTTCCTGCTTGGGAAGTTTGTAGAAGGTGCATCAGGTGCCGGGTAACATGCAAGCGCGCGACGATCTCCATCTACAGGTGTCGAGAATGAACCCACGCATACCGCCCATTTCTAAAGAACTGGCCCGAGCAAGCGCCATGTTAAAGGCGCTTGATGCGCTTCGGAGTGAGCGTTCGCGCCTAAGAGAGGAAATGCGTGATGCGCGTGGGCGCTTCCGGGAAGCTGCGATGGCCTACCTTGGCCGCGAACCATCTGCAGCCGATTTAATGGCGCTTGAGCTTGAATACGTCAGCCTCTCGGCTCAGGTCAAAGAGTGGAGGGACCAGCGGAGACCCGAGGTTCACGCGGCGCTGCTTGCCGCCTTGGATGAGAAGCGTGCGAAGGAAACTCCAACCCAGCGGCATGCGCGGGAAAACTACGATCCAGCCAAAGCCGCTGCGGCGAAACAGGCCGGAGCAGCTCACACGGAAGCGATGGAGAAGATGCGCGCATGGATGATCGTCAACGGTCAATGGAGGGGTCGCTAGAGTTGTCCACGGCGTCGGGCGGCGCTTGCGACAACCGACCGACGCGGTGGGCAACTCGGCTAGACGGAAGGGACTTCGGAACCCCTTCGCTGCTATGCTCTAGGGGTGGCATCACGCAAGCCGACCAAAACCCCCCGCCCCACGCCAGAGCAAGCGCTTGAGCGGTTCACTTTTTTGGACTCCGTCATCAGGAAGCCTGTGCCGGTCAACCTGGACGAGCTCGAGTCCGCGCTCGGGATGTACATGATCGGCTTCCACTTCGGTTGGAAGGTGCTCTATGTCATCCACAGCAAGCGCACGATTCGAAAATACGAAGAGATTCTCGGGATCAGCATCCGAGAGCAATTTCCCGAGTTCGGCCCGGATGCCGACCGGACGAACGCCCACAAGGTCATTCAGGCCGTGTCCAGCTTCTGGAAGCTGGTCTCAGGGGAAGAAAAGCCCGGCCTCGACCTGGATAAGCGAGCCCTGAACGACTAGGGGACTTCAAATCCCTTAACGGGAACATTGAGTTCCCTTCAGAATGGGGAACATGACGTTCCCTATTCGTTGTCTATCGGACGGAAATGAGAGGCCCGCGGCGGTTGGGGGATGCGCGCCAGCGCGCCCCGAGCGGCGGCAGGCCGCTGGGCTTGTCCCAATTAAAACAAGTGGTCCAGACCACCTCGAAATCAGTTTCGATCCGATGGACGTCCAAGAGCGTCGGATCAAGCGTCTACGCCGCACCGTCTGGGCCTGCGGGAAGCTCCACGAGCTAGGCAAGCCAAACGGGGCACGCGAAAACGTCTGGTTTGTCACCCTCACCTATCGCGGCGTTTACGACTGGCGTCCACGTCACATTTCCAGCTGCCTCCGGGCCGTCCGGAAGTGGTGCAAGAAGCGAAACGTCCCTTTCCGGTACGTTTGGGTCACTGAACTCCAGCAACGGGGGGCGGTGCACTACCACCTGGCCGTCTGGCTTCCCAAGCGTCTGCGACTTCCAAAGTTCGACAAGCAGGGCTGGTGGCCGCACGGCATGACCAACGGCGTTATCGCAAAGCACGCCATCGGGTACCTGATGAAGTACCTGTCCAAGATCAGCGCCGTTCATGTTTTCCCCAAGGGAGCACGCATCCATGGCTACGGAGGAATCACCCCCCAGTTCCGAAACGTCTGCGGTTGGTACAACCTCCCCGAGTGGTGCAAACAGCTCTACGGAGTCGGTGAGCTCGTCTCGCGGACGGGTCGTCGTGTGGTGCGCGACACGGGCGAAATTCTCGCGCCCATGTATCGCCGACTTCTCCAACGTTCCTCCATGCGTCTGTACCCCATTGGTCCAGTGCCTGAGCGATGGGTGGATGGGCCGTACTGCGCGCTGAGACAAGCGGAGTCCTCGCAGTGACCACGCCCGAATCGTTCTTCTTGCAGCCCGACGAACTTCAAGCGTTGACAGGCTTCAAGCTCCCGGGCCGTCAGTGCCGGTGGCTCAGCGAAGGGGGCTGGAGATTCATTATCAGTGGATCGGGTCGGCCAGTGGTAGCCCGCACCTATGCCGAGAAGATGCTTGGATGCCGAGACATTGCCCCCGCCAATGACAACCCAACGCCGAACTTCGGTGCGCTGCTGAGGGCCGTCTGATGGGTCGCAGGCGACAGGGCAACTTTGACGATCCTCCGCGCTTTCACAAGAAGGGAAGCACCTGGTACCACGTGAGCGGCACGCTCCCGCGAGTCTGGACGAAGCTTTCCGCCGATCGCGCTGAGGCGCTGCGAATGTGGGCGCAAAGGGAAGGCGTCCGCGAGGATGACTCCACGAAGCTTTTCTCGGTGATCGTCAAGCGGCACATCCGCGAGGTCTATCCGACCAAGGCCGTCAGGACCCGGCTGACAACGACAAGGAGCTTGTGCACCTCCTGCGGGTCTTCGGCCACATGCCGATCGACGCCATCCTACCCATGCACATTCGCGAGTACATGGACATTCGCGGCCAAGGTGCTCAGGTGCGCGCCAACCGCGAAAAGGCGCTGTTCTCACACATCTTCAACAAGGCACGGGAATGGGGCTACACGGCGTTTCAGAACCCCTGCCAAGGCGTCAAAGGCTTCAAGGAGCGAGGCCGAGACCGGTATGTCACGGATGCGGAATTTGAGAAGGTAAAGGCATGCGCACATCACACAGTCGTAGACGCAATGGACCTCGCCTTGCTGACCGGACAAAGGCCGGCTGACGTTATCAAGATTCGATGCATAGACCTGCGAGACGGTGCTCTGTGGATCACTCAGAACAAGACCGGTGCACGACTCGCGATTGAAATCACAGGCGAGCTTGCAGAAGTCATTGCGCGCATCGGCAAGCGTCCACGCCGGGCCATCAGCCCTTTCCTGATTCAAGACGAAAACGGCCAACCACTCACTCAGACCGCGTTGCGTTCACGCTTCGATAAGGCAAGGAAGGCCGCAGGGGTCGGCTTCCAGTTTCGCGACCTTCGCGCAAAGGCGGCTTCAGATACGGGGGACCTGGCTCACTCGCAAAAACTGCTCGCTCACAAGAACAGAGACATGACAGAGCACTACGTGAGGTCCCGCATCGGGGAGCGCGTTAGACCGCTTCGGTAGTCGGACCGTTCACTTGATCCAAATCTCCAGCGACGCGAACTCCGTCCCCAGGGTCTTCTTTACGAAGGCGTGGCCAATAGCCAACCCGACACTCGACAGCTCCAGCCTTCCAGCATCCTCGGCCTGCCAAAAGTCAAAAGCCCGTTGCATGAAGGGCAACTCGCCGATCAGCTGCGCGCGGAACTCCTCCATGGGCTTTCGATGTGTCGTGAGAAGCTCCTTAAGCTTTATGGCCCCCTCCGCATCCAGGCGCCCCGCTTTTTCGAATTGATCGATGACAGCCGCGCTCGCAAACCTGACCTCGAGTAGATCCTCGGTCTGTCCAAGTGGCCCCACAAAGTTCAGAGCGCTTGGAGGCAAGGCCTTCTCGTCAAGCTGTGTGCGACTAAAGCCAGTCTGAAAGAATCCGGAGTAGGTCTCGAGAACGCCGGCGGCGAGGTCGATCCCTCTGATCTCTCGGATGCGAGCGCAGCCAGTGAATTGAAGGTGTGCCAAGGTCGACGGCGTCACGACTGCCGACGTCAAAACCGGTTCTACGGTCCTTTGGAACCACTTAGCTACAGCAGGCCAGGTATCGGCTGTCGACCTAGCGTGCCCAAGGACGAAAACAGCCCCCAGAACAGCCAACTGCTCTTCCGTCAGCTTTGGGGCCGTTTCAAGGGCCTGATCAATTACAAGCTGAATCAAGCTTCGCGGTGCTTGCTTCGTGCGGTCCACCAGCAGGTCAACGAGCAAATTCGCAAGGTCTGAGTCACCAGCGCACGCGTGTTCGCGCTGGGCCTTCAGAAGAGCGTTCTGGAATGCGGGATTGACTGCCTGCTCGATGCCCTTTGGATTCTGTTCGCTCAGCTGTTTTAAGAATTTGTCGGTCAGTTCCTCAGCGCGCGAACGTGCGAGTTCGGCGGCTTGCTGCACCAAGACCGGGAAGTTGGCTTGGTAGACGTCCATCGCGATCTGGCGAGCGGCCTCGTATGAGATACCTTGAATGACGATCGCGCTACCCCCGGCCTGAACGGCCGTTGCTCCTTGCGCCGCCTCCTGACTCTGCTTACCGATCATTTGCCGCGTTTGGCGCGCTAACCTTCACCTGGGCGTCCCGTCCAGCCTGAACTGCTGTTGAACCAGCCCCGGCCACCTGCGACTGAGAAGTGCGCCTCTTCGGAACCACAAACGAAGCAAGCAAGGTACCCACTGCCACGCACAGTGCGAACCAGGAGTCGAATTTAGGGTCTTGGATGACCCACCAAACAGCGACGGCGGTAGCCAGAGCCGCTGCAATGCGGATCAAGGTGGTAAGCATGGCGAATTGTAGAAAAGTAGCCTGAATTGTAGAAACGCCCCAGAACCCGAATCGGGCGCTGGGGCGCATGAACACTGGTGGCCTGGGGCGGAATCGAACCACCGACACGCGGATTTTCAATCCGCTGCTCTACCAACTGAGCTACCGGGCCGTGAGCCGCGAATTATATCAGGGGGCGCTGCGCTTCCCTCTGGAGAGGTCCACGCCCAGTTGCTTGAGCTTGCGGTACAGGTGGGTGCGCTCCAGCCCCGTCTTCTCAGCCACCCGCGTCATCGAGCCGCCTTCCTTGGCCAGGTGGAACTCGAAGTAACTTTTCTCGAATTCGTCGCGCGCGTCGCGCAGCGGCTTGTCCAGCTCGAACAGCTGGCGCGCCTGCGGGCCCATCTCCACCGGCGCGGGAATTTGCTGGCCGCCAGTCATCGCGGCTTCGACCGTGAGTTCCGCCGCGGGCGCAGGCGCCACGACGCCGGCGATGCCGGGCTTGCGCGGGCCTGGCGCAGCACCGCCAGCCGTCTCGCGCGTGAGCGCGCCCTCCACCGCCTTGAGCAGCTTCTGCATGGTGATCGGCTTTTCCAGGAACGACTGCGCGCCGATCTTGGTGGCCTCCACCGCCGTCTCGATGGTGGCGTGCCCGCTCATCATGATCACCGGCATGCTCAGAAGGCCCGTGGTGGACCATTCCTTCAACAGCGTCACGCCATCGGTGTCAGGCATCCAGATATCCAGCAGCACCAAGTCGGGCCGGATGCGGCCGCGCGCGGCACGGGCCTGCGCGGCGTTCTCGGCGAGTTCGACGTTGTGGCCCTCGTCATTGAGAATCTCGGAGAGCAGGTCGCGGATGCCCAGTTCGTCATCGACCACCAGAATGTTTGCCATGTGCCGCTGTTGTTAACTTGCAACTGCGAATGATAGCGACACTTGGGCGCCCAAGAGGGTGCCGTCTTCCACGCGATTCTTCAGGTCGACGCGCGCGCCGTGCTCATCGGCAATCTTCTTCACGACCGCCAGGCCCAGGCCGGTGCCCTTGGCCTTGGTGGTGACATAGGGCTCGAAGGCGCGCTTGAGGATGTGCTCGGGAAAGCCCGGCCCCCCGTCCTGCACGATCAGGCGCACGCGCTTGCCGGCCTCGTTCCACTGGGTGCGGACCACCACCTCCTGCCGGGCTGCGCCTTCGGTGGCGTCCTGCGCGTTCTGCAGCAGGTTGTGGATGACCTGGCGCAGCTGCTGGGCGTCGCCCAGGATGCGCGGGCAGCTCGGATCCAGCTCGGCATGCACCGGCACTTGCCCCGGATGCAGGGTCTCCGCGCCTTCGCGGCCGTACAGGTGCAGAACGTCGGACACCAGCGCGTTCAGGTCCACCGGTTTGAGTTCGGCCGCCGGCAGCCGGGCGTAATCCCGGAACTCGTTGACCAGCCGCTTCATCGCGTCGACCTGGTCGACGATGGTCTGCACCGATTTGGTCAGGATGGCCTGCTCGCGTTCGGGCACCTTGCCGTCCAGCTTCATGGCCAGCCGCTCGGCCGACAGCTGGATGGGCGTGAGCGGGTTCTTGATCTCGTGTGCCAAGCGCCGCGCCACTTCGCCCCAGGCCTTGGCCCGCTGCGCCGAGACGATCTCGGAGATGTCGTCGAACACCAGCAGCCGAGCCGCGCGGTTGCGAGAGTCCGCCGGCATCTCGGCGCCGCGCGCCACCAGCGTGATGCCCTTGCTTTGCGCGGGCGAGCCGGGCTGCGGCGCGTTGAGCTCGAACGATTGCTGCCAGTGGTCCAGCCCGTGCTGCTTGCGTTCGTCCATGTACTCGTCGAACTGCGCCTGCACGGCGGCACCGAAATCCTCCAGCCCCGGCACCTGTTCCAGCGCCTGCCCTTCGTAAGCTGCCAAGGGCACGCGCAGGATGCGCGTCGCGCCCGGGTTGGTAGACTGGATGCGGCCTTGCGCATCGAGCACCACCACGCCGGCCGTCAGGTTGTCCAGGATGGTCTGCAGGTTGGCGCGGGCTGCGCTCACCTGGCCCATGCTCTTTTCCACCGCCGCGCGGGCGTCGGCCAGCTGCTGCGTCATCTCGGCGAACGAGCGCGTCAGCCCGCCGAGTTCGTCCTTGCCTTGCAGCACCGGCTTGGGCGACAGGTCGCCCGCCGCCACCTCGCGCACGCCGGCGGCCAGCAGCAGCAGCGGCCGCGCCAGCTGGTTGCCCAGGATCACCGCCAGCAGCACCGCGCCGAACACCGCCAGGAACAGGCTCAGCGTGAGCGTGCCGATGTACATGCGGCGCAGCCCCTCCCGGCCCAGTGCCCGTTCCTGGTACTCGCGGTTCGCCTCCTGCACGGCGATCGCGTTGGCCACCAGCGTCGCCGGAAGGCTCTGCGTCACCTCCAGGATGCGCGGTTCGGCCAGCAGTCCCAGCGCGGGCGGCGATGCGATCGCCAGCGCCTTGATGCGCGCGTTGCTGACGGCAGCCGGCCCCGGCTCGTCCAGGCCTTCGATCACGGCCACCGCGCGCTGCGTGCGGACATTGCGCAGCTGCTGGGCCGATGGCTTGTCGGGGTTGAGCAGAAAGCGCGACTGGCCGGCGCTGGCGATCAGCTGGCCGGCGCTGCTCCACAGGATCACGTCGTTGGCCGAGAGTTGTTCGCGCAGGCGCTCGAGCACCAGGCCGGCCGAGGTGTCCGGCGTCTCGGCGATCTGCGCCGCCGCCAGCCGCGTCTTGTTGGCCAGGTCGTTGGCCAGGGTGTCGAGCGTGGAGCGGCCCAGGCTCACGCCGGCGTCGAGCGCGCCTTCCACCTTCACGTCGAACCAGCTTTCGATGGAGCGGGAGACGAACTGGTAGGACACCACGTAGATCAGCAGGCCCGGCACGAAGCCCACCAGCGCGAAGATGGCGGCCAGCTTGACCAGCAGGCGGCTGCCGAACTTGCCCTTGCGCAGCCGCGAGGCCAGGCGGATCGCCACCCAGGCGATCACCAGCAGCAGCATGCCGGCCACCACCATGTTCACGATGAACAGGCGGCCGTAGTTCTGTTCGTAGAGCTCGCGGTTGTTGGTGGCCTGCGTGAGCAGGAACATCAGCACGATGGCGATGGCCGCCATCACCGCGGCGCCCACCACCAGCGCCCAGCGGAAAGCCTTGGAGCTGCGCAGCGCGGCGCGGGGCCCGCCTTCAGGAGCGAGGGAGGTGCTCACCGGCCGTTCTCGAGCGCCAGGCGCTGGTTGCGCGCCACCGCGATGTTCCAGTCGGCCTGGCCGACCGCGCCGATCTGGAACGGCCGCGGCAGCTGCGACACGTCGAGCCGGAAGCGGAAATCGACGTTGTACTTCGCGTCGGCTTCCAGCTCGGTGGGCTCGGCGATCTTCCAGCGCGAGACGCGTTGCACGGCGGCCAGCGCTTCTTCCTGCGTGTCGAAGGTCTGGCCCAGCGCCAGCGCCGAGTTGCCGACCGGCGTGGGCGAGACCTGCAGGCGCCAGCGGCGCGTGAGCGGGTGATAGGCCAGCCGCATGTGCCGGGCGGCGGCGGCGATCTGCTTGTCGTACCAGTACCAGCGGTCTCGCAGCAGCACGGCCTCGGCCACGAAGAACATGGGGATGCCCTTTTGCAGCGCGTCCTCGACCACCGGCGGCAGCTCGAACCGGACGCTGGCGCTCAGCAGCAGTCCCTCTTCGGCGCGCTCCAGGCGCAGCTGCGTGACCTCGGCCGGCGTGTCAGCCCGGGCGCTGCAGGCCATCGCCAGCAGGGCCAGCACCGCCATCGCCCTTCTGAAGCAAACCGTAGAAAAAACCGTCGTGATCACTTGGGGCATTGTCCGGGACTGAATTGGCCTTTGCCCCGGTCCGGGGCAGCAAATGGCCGGGCGCCGGCCGCAAAAAAGCGTCTGTGTGGTGCGCAACAAACGTTTGCATCCGCTGCTCGCCTTCGGCGTGGAACACGGAGCATGTGCAGTACAGAAGATGGCCGCCGGGCCGCAGCAGCGGCCACAGGGCGGCGAGCAGGCGCTCCTGCACCGCCGCCAGTTGCGCGATGTCGCTCTCGCGCCGCAGCCAGCGCACATCCGGATGGCGGCGCACGATGCCAGAGGCGGTGCAGGGCGCATCGAGCAGGATCGCATCGAAGGGCCGCCCGTCCCACCACGCTTGGGGCTGGGCCGCATCGGCGGCGAGCACGGTGGCCTGCAGCCCCAGGCGCGACAGGTTCTCGTGGATGCGTTCGCAGCGCGCCGCATCGGCGTCCAGCGCGATCACCTCGGCATCCGCCAGCTCCAGCAGGTGCGCGGTCTTGCCACCAGGCGCGGCGCACGCATCCAGCACGCGCAGCCGTCCCCGGGCCGGGGCCAGGCCCGCCAGCAGCAGCGGCGCGGCCAGTTGCGCTGCCGCGTCCTGCACCGACACCTGGCCTTCGCGGAAGCCGGGGATCTCGTGCACCGGGCGCGGCTGGGCGAGCACGACGCCGTGCTCGCCCATCGCCTGCGCTCCTATATTCATAGCTGACAGCGCTTGCTGGAAGCGGGCCAGGTTTGTTTTTCTTGCATTGACCCGCAAGGTCATGGGCGCCGGCCGGTTGTTGGCGGCGAGGATCTGCTCCCAATGCCGCGGGTGGTCCTGCCGCAGCCGCGCGATCCACCACCGGGGGTGGTTCCAGCGGGCCACCGGGTCAGCGTCCGTGGCCGCCACCAGCGCTTCGCGTTCGCGCAGGAAGCGCCGCAGGCACGCGTTGATGAACGAGCCCTGCGCCTGGGTGGCCGGATGGCGCTTGGCCGCTTCCACGGCCTGGTCCACCAGCGTGAAGGCCTCATACGGCGCTTGCGCCTCGTCCCAGCACAACGCCAGCGCCGTGCACAGCAGGGCATCGGCCTCCGGCGGCGGCGCACGCCGCGCCAGCTGCCGCCGCAAGGCCTCGGCGCGGCCCCATTGGCGCAGCGCCTGGAACACCAGCGCCTGCACACCCGGCCGCAACAGCGGCTCCACCGCGGACAGGGCCGCCGTGGCCGACTGCCCCTGGCGCACGCCCGCCATCACGCCCGAGGCGGCCTGCAGCTGCCGCCACAGCGGCACGCCGGTGGGGGACGCCGTCATGAGCCCTGGAACCCCCGGCCCGGGCGAAAACCGAACAGCCAGGCCAGCAGTACGGCCGGGAACTGCGCGATCGCGTGGTTGTAACGGGCCACCGCCTGATCGAACTGGTCGGCGCTGGCCCGCGCCTGCGACACCAGCTGGGCCCGCATCGCGGTCAGCTTCTCGGGCAGGCGCGGGCCGGCCAGGTCGTGCGCGTCGTCGCGCTCGGCCCGTTCCCAGGCCATGGTGAGCACCGCCTGGGCCGCGCTCAGGGCCGCGATGCCCTCGGGCTCCAGCGGTTTGTGGCGCGCGGCGGCGAGCGAGGCGGCGAACTGCGTGGCGGCGCCCTGCAGCCCGCCCCAGAACGAACTCTCCAGCCCGTCGAACAGCGAGGCGGGCTGGGTCTGGCCTTCGGGCAGGCACTCGTGCACCAGCTGCACCTGCTTGTTCAGCTCGGCTTCCAGCGCCGCGAACGCGGTATTCGCTTCCGAGCGCAGCCGCACCAGCCGGTTGTACGCGCCCACGGCCCAGAACAGCAGCACCGCCGCGGCGATCCAGTACATCAGCGAAGAAGACATGCCTGCCATTGTCTTATGAATGAAAAAGCGCCCTGGCCCGCGTTACACGGGCGCAAGGCGCTATTTATTTAGGAGCAGAACGAGGGATTACTCGGCCGCTGCTCCCTCGCTGGCCTCGGGCGCCGCGGCGCCTTCGGTCACGGCGGCCAGTTCGGCGGCTTCGGATTCGGTGATGGCGCGGCGCTCGGCCTCGTCCATCGCGTCCTTGGCCTTGCGCGCCTGGTGATAGGCCATGCCGGTGCCCGCGGGAATCAGGCGGCCGACGATGACGTTTTCCTTCAGGCCGCGCAGCTCGTCGCGCTTGCCCATGATCGCCGCCTCGGTCAGCACCCGCGTGGTTTCCTGGAAGGAAGCCGCGGAGATGAACGAGTCGGTCGACAGCGAGGCCTTGGTGATGCCCAGCAGCAGGTTGCTGTAGGTCGCCGGGATCTTGCCTTCGGCGCGCAGCGCGTCGTTGGTGTTGAGGATCTCGGAACGCTCGACCTGTTCGCCGGCGATGTAGTTGGCGTCACCCACGTTCTCGATCACGACCCGGCGCAGCATCTGGCGAACGATCACCTCGATGTGCTTGTCGTTGATCTTCACGCCCTGCAGGCGGTAGACGTCCTGCACTTCGTCGACGATGTAGCGCGCCAGTTCTTCCATGCCCAGCAGGCGCAGGATGTCCTGCGGGTCGGCCGGGCCGTCCACCACCGACTCGCCCTTGTTCACGACCTGGCCTTCGTGCACCAGGATGTTTTTCTCCTTGGGCACGAGCTCCTCGTGGACGCCACCTTCCGGATCGGTGATCTGCAGGCGGATCTTGCCCTTGGTCTCCTTGCCGAACGACACGGTGCCGGTCATCTCGGCCAGCACGCCCTTGTCCTTGGGCGAGCGGGCTTCGAACAGCTCGGCCACGCGCGGCAGGCCGCCCGTGATGTCTCGCGTCTTCTGGCCTTCGATCGGGATGCGGGCCAGCACCTCGCCGCCACCCACGTCCTGGCCGTCACGCACCTGGATCAGCGCGCCGACCTGGAAGCCGATGGTCACCGAGTGGTCGGTGCCGGGGATCTTCACCTCGTTGCCCGACGCGTCGATCAGCTTGACCTGAGGGCGAATCACCTTGGCCGAACCGCGGCGCTTGGGGTCGATCACGACCAGCGTCGACAGGCCGGTGACCTCGTCCACCTGCTTGGCGACCGTCAGGCCCTCTTCCACGTTCTCGAACTTCACCTTGCCGGCGAATTCCGTGATGATGGGCCTGGTCAGCGGGTCCCAGTTGGCCAGCACCGCGCCGGCCTTGACGGACTGGTCGGCCTTGACGGCCAGGATGGCACCGTACGGCACCTTGTGCCGCTCGCGTTCGCGGCCATGCTCGTCATGCAGGACGATCTCGCCGGAGCGGGCGATCACCACCTGCTCGCCCTTGCTGTTGGTCACGTAGCGCATCGTGCTGTTGAAGCCGATCACGCCGTTGGACTTCGCTTCCACGCTGGAGGCAATGGCGGCACGGGATGCGGCACCACCGATGTGGAAGGTGCGCATCGTCAGCTGCGTGCCCGGCTCGCCGATCGACTGGGCCGCGATCACGCCGACCGCCTCGCCCACGTTCACCAGCCCGCCGCGGCCGAGGTCGCGGCCGTAGCACTTGGCGCACAGGCCGAAGCGGGTGGCGCAGGTCAGGGCGGTGCGGACCTTGACTTCGTCCACGCCGACGGCTTCCAGCACTTCGATCACGTCCTCGTCCAGCATGGCGCCGGCCGGGACCACGACCGCGCGCGTCTCGGGGTGCAGCACGTCCTCGGTCGCGGTGCGGCCCAGGATCCGGTCGCGCAGCGATTCGATGACTTCGCCGCCCTCGACGATGGCGCGCATCAGCGAACCCTCGACCGTCTCGCAGTCGTCTTCGGTCACGACCAGGTCCTGCGTCACGTCGACCAGGCGGCGCGTCAGGTAGCCGGAGTTCGCGGTCTTCAGCGCCGTGTCGGCCAGGCCCTTGCGGGCGCCGTGCGTGGAGATGAAGTACTGCAGCACGTTCAGGCCTTCACGGAAGTTGGCCGTGATGGGCGTCTCGATGATCGAGCCGTCCGGCTTGGCCATCAGGCCCCGCATGCCCGCCAGCTGGCGGATCTGCGCGGCGGAACCGCGCGCGCCCGAGTCGGCCATCATGTAGATGGAGTTGAACGACTCCTGGTCGACGGTCTTGCCGTGGCGGTCGACCGTCTTCTCCTTGGCCAGCTGGGCCATCATGACCTTGGACACTTCGTCGCCGGCCTTGCCCCAGATGTCCACCACCTTGTTGTAGCGCTCGCCGGAGGTCACCAGGCCCGAGACGTACTGCTGCTCGATCTCCTTCACCTCGCGCTCGGCACGGCCGATGATCTCGGCCTTCTGCGGCGGCACCAGCATGTCGTCCACGGCGATCGAGATGCCGGCCTTGGTCGCCAGGCGGAAGCCGTTCTGCAGCAGCTTGTCGGCGAAGACCACGGTCTCCTTGAGGCCGCACTTGCGGAAGGAGACGTTGATCAGCTTGGAGATTTCCTTCTTCTTGAGCGCCTTGTTGATGTTGGAGAACGGCAGCCCGCGGGGCAGGATCTCCGACAGCAGCGCGCGGCCCACCGTGGTGTCGACCAGGCTGGTGGACGAGGTGAACTCGCCCGTGTCCTTGTCCTTGGCCCACTCGGTCAGGCGCACCGCCACCCTGGCCGTCAGCTCGACTTCGCCGGCGTCGAGGGCACGCTGAACTTCGCCGGTGTCGGCAAAGACCAGGCCCTCGCCCTTGGCGTTGATCCGCTCACGCGTCGTGTAGTACAGGCCCAGCACCACGTCCTGCGACGGCACGATCGAGGGCTCGCCGTTGGCGGGGAACAGCACGTTGTTGGAGGCCAGCATCAACGTGCGGGCTTCCATCTGCGCTTCCACCGACAGCGGCACGTGAACGGCCATCTGGTCGCCGTCGAAGTCGGCGTTGAACGCGGCGCACACCAGCGGGTGCAGCTGGATTGCCTTGCCTTCGATCAGGATCGGCTCGAACGCCTGGATGCCCAGCCGGTGCAGCGTGGGAGCGCGGTTGAGCATGATCGGGTGTTCCTTGATCACCTCTTCCAGAATGTCCCAGACCACCGGCGTGCCGGATTCGACTTCCTTCTTCGCCGCCTTGATGGTGGTGGCGATGCCCATGGCTTCCAGGCGCGAGAAGATGAACGGCTTGAACAGCTCCAGGGCCATCAGCTTGGGCAGGCCGCACTGGTGCAGCTTGAGGGTCGGGCCCACCGTGATGACCGAGCGGCCCGAGTAGTCGACGCGCTTGCCCAGCAGGTTCTGGCGGAAGCGGCCGCTCTTGCCCTTGATCATGTCGGCCAGCGACTTCAGGGCGCGCTTGTTCGCGCCCGTCATCGCCTTGCCGCGGCGGCCGTTGTCCAGCAGGCTGTCGACAGCCTCCTGCAGCATCCGCTTTTCGTTGCGCGCGATGATCTCCGGCGCCTTGAGCTCCAGCAGGCGGCGCAGGCGCGAGTTGCGGTTGATGACGCGCCGGTAGAGGTCGTTCAGGTCGGAGGTCGCGAAGCGGCCGCCGTCCAGCGGCACCAGCGGACGCAGGTCCGGCGGCAGCACGGGCAGCACGTCCATCACCATCCAGTTCGGCTTGATGCCGGACTTCTTGAACGCTTCCAGCACCTTCAGGCGCTTGGCGTTCTTCTTGACCTTGACCTCGGAGCCCGTCAGGTCGCCGCGCAGCTTTTCGATCTCGAGGTCGATGTCGATGCCTTCGAGCAGGTCCTTGATGCCTTCGGCGCCCATCTTGGCGATGAACTCGTCACCGAATTCCTTGCGCTTGGCCTCATAGTCGTCCTCGGACATGATGCCGAACTTCTTCAGCGGGGTCATGCCGGGGTCGGTGATCACGTAGGCTTCGAAGTACAGCACGCGCTCGATGTCGCGCAGCGTCATGTCCAGCACCAGGCCCAGGCGCGACGGCAGGGACTTGAGGAACCAGATGTGGGCGCAAGGCGCGGCCAGGTCGATGTGGCCCATGCGCTCGCGGCGCACCTTGGTCTGCGTGACTTCGACGCCGCATTTCTCGCAGATGACGCCGCGGTGCTTCAGGCGCTTGTACTTGCCGCACAGGCATTCGTAGTCCTTGATCGGCCCGAAGATCTTGGCGCAGAACAGGCCGTCACGCTCAGGCTTGAAGGTGCGGTAGTTGATCGTCTCCGGCTTCTTGACTTCGCCGAAGGACCAGGAGCGGATTTTCTCCGGCGAGGCCATGCCGATGCGGATGGCATCGAAATGCTCGTCCGGGGTGAACTGCTTGAACAGGTCGAGTAGTGATTTCATTGACTCAATCCTTCCTGAATTAAGAACGCTCGAGTTCCATGTCGATGCCCAAGGAACGGATTTCCTTGACCAGGACATTGAACGATTCCGGCATGCCGGCTTCGATGGCGTGCTCGCCCTTGACGATGGACTCGTACACCTTGGTGCGGCCCTGCACGTCGTCGGACTTCACGGTCAGCATTTCCTGCAGCGTGTAGGCGGCGCCATAGGCTTCCAGCGCCCACACTTCCATCTCGCCGAAACGCTGGCCGCCGAACTGGGCCTTGCCGCCCAGCGGCTGCTGCGTGACCAGCGAGTACGGGCCGGTCGAGCGCGCGTGCATCTTGTCGTCCACCAGGTGGTGCAGCTTGAGCACATGCATGTAGCCCACCGTGACCGGGCGCTCGAACTGGTCGCCGGTGCGGCCGTCGAACAGCATCGCTTGCGTGCGGGTGGCGGTCAGGCCCTTGGCCTTGGCCACCTCCTCGGGGAAGGCCAGCTTGAGCATGCCGCGGATCTCGTCTTCCGACGCGCCGTCGAACACCGGGGTGGCGAACGGCACGCCCTTGGCCAGCTCGCCGGCCATCTCCAGCACGTCTTCGTCGGCCAGCTGGGCCAGGTCTTCCTTGCGCCCGGACGTGTTGTACAGCTGGTCCATGAACTTGCGCAACTCGGCCTGCTTGGCCTGCTGCTGCAGCATGTCGCCGATGCGCTGGCCGATGCCTTTGGCGGCCCAGCCCAGGTGCACTTCCAGCACCTGGCCCACGTTCATGCGCGAAGGCACGCCCAGCGGGTTGAGCACGATGTCGCACGGCGTGCCGTCGGCCATGTAGGGCATGTCCTCGACCGGGACGATCTTGGACACCACGCCCTTGTTGCCGTGGCGGCCGGCCATCTTGTCGCCCGGCTGCAGGCGGCGCTTGACGGCCAGGTAGACCTTGACCATCTTCAGCACGCCCGCCGGCAGCTCGTCGCCTTGGGTGAGCTTCTTGCGCTTTTCCTCGAAGGCGAGGTCGAAGCTGTGGCGCTGCTGCTCGATCGAGTTCTTGATCGACTCGAGCTGCGAGGCCACTTCCTCGTCGGCCGGGCGGATGTCGAACCAGTGGTACTTCTCGACCGAGGCCATGTAGGCCTTGTCGATCTTGGTGCCCTTGGGCAGCTTGCCCGGCCCGCCGTTGGCGACCTTGCCGTTGAGCAGCTTCTCGATCCGGTCGAACGCATCGGCCTCGACGATGCGCAGCTGGTCGTTCAGGTCCAGGCGGAAGCGCTTGAGTTCGTCGTCGATGATCTGCTGGGCCCGCTTGTCGCGCTGGATGCCTTCACGGGTGAAGACCTGCACGTCGATCACCGTGCCCTGGCTGCCCTGGTCCACGCGCAGCGACGTGTCCTTCACGTCGGAAGCCTTCTCGCCGAAGATGGCGCGCAGCAGCTTTTCTTCCGGCGTCAGCGTGGTCTCGCCCTTCGGAGTGACCTTGCCCACCAGCGTGTCGCCGGGCATGACTTCGGCGCCCACGTAGATGATGCCGGACTCGTCCAGGCGGTTCAGCTGCTGCTCGGACAGGTTGGGAATGTCGCGGGTGATTTCCTCGGCGCCCAGCTTGGTGTCGCGGGCCATCACCACCAGCTCCTCGATGTGGATCGAGGTGTAGCGGTCGTCGGCGACCACACGCTCGCTGATCAGGATCGAGTCCTCGAAGTTGTAGCCGTTCCAGGGCATGAACGCGACCAGCATGTTCTGGCCGAGAGCCAGTTCGCCCAAGTCGGTCGATGCGCCGTCAGCCACCACATCGCCCTTGGCGATCTTGTCGCCGCGCTTGACGATGGGACGCTGGTGGATGTTGGTGTTCTGGTTGGAACGCTGGTACTTGATCAGGTTGTAGATGTCCACGCCGACTTCGCCTGCCGTGGCTTCGTCGTCGTTGACGCGCACCACGATGCGGGTGGCATCGACATAGTCGACCACGCCGCCGCGATTGGCGGTCACCACGGTGCCGGAGTCGATCGCGGAGACGCGCTCGATGCCGGTGCCGACGAAGGCCTTTTCGGGACGCAGCACCGGCACCGCCTGGCGCTGCATGTTGGCGCCCATCAGCGCGCGGTTGGCGTCGTCGTGCTCGAGGAAGGGCACCAGCGAGGCCGCCACCGACACGATCTGCGCCGGCGACACGTCCATGTACTGGATGCGCTCGGCCCCGCACAGGATGGATTCGCCCCGCTCGCGCGCCGACACCAGCTCGCCGATCAGGCGGCCTTCCTTGTCCAGGGCGGCGTTCGCCTGGGCGATCACGTACTTGCCCTCTTCGATCGCCGACAGGTAGTCGATGTCCATCGTCACCTTGCCGTCCACCACGCGGCGGTACGGCGTCTCGATGAAGCCGTATTCGTTCAGGCGCGCGTACAGGGCCAGCGAGTTGATCAGGCCGATGTTCGGGCCTTCCGGCGTCTCGATCGGGCAAACGCGGCCGTAGTGGGTGACGTGCACGTCGCGCACTTCGAAGCCGGCGCGCTCGCGGGTCAGGCCGCCCGGGCCCAGGGCCGAGACGCGGCGCTTGTGCGTGATCTCGGACAGCGGGTTGGTCTGGTCCATGAACTGCGACAGCTGCGAGGCACCGAAGAACTCCTTGAGCGCCGCGGAAATCGGCTTGGAGTTGATCAGGTCGTGCGGCATCAGCGGCTCTTGCTCGGCCTGGCCCAGGCGCTCCTTCACGGCCTTCTCGATCCGCGCCAGGCCGGTGCGGTACTGGTTCTCGGCCAGCTCGCCGACGCAGCGAACGCGGCGGTTGCCCAGGTGGTCGATGTCGTCGACTTCGCCGCGGCCGTTGCGCAGGTCCACCAGGATCTTGACCACGGCGAGGATGTCCTCGTTGGTCAGGACCATGGGGCCGGTGCTCTCGTCACGGCCGACCTTGGCGTTGAACTTCATGCGGCCCACGCGCGACAGGTCGTATGTGTCCGGGTTGTAGAACAGGCGCTGGAACAGGGCCTGCACGGCGTCCTCCGTCGGCGGCTCGCCGGGGCGCATCATGCGGTAGATGGCGACGCGGGCGGCGAACTCGTCCACCGTCTCGTCGATGCGCAGCGTCTGGCTGATGTACGGGCCCTGGTCGAGCTCGTTGGTGTAGATGACCTGCAGGTCCTGCACGCCGGCCGCGCGCAGCTTCTTGAGCAGGGCTTCGGTCAGCTCGTCGTTGGCTTTGGCGATGATCTCGCCGGTGTCGGCATCGACGATGCTGCGAGCCACGACACGGCCGATCAGGTAGTCCTCGGGGACGCTGATGTGCGTGGTGTTGGTGGTTTCCAGCTCACGCGTGTGGCGGGCGGTGACGCGCTTGTCCTTGGCCACCACGACCTTGCCGGACTTGTCGGTGATGTCGAAGCGGGCCACTTCGCCGCGCAGGCGCTCGGAGACGAACTCCATCTGCGCGCCGCTGTCCATCAGGCGGAAGTTGTCGTTGACGAAGAAGTTCGCCAGGATCGATTCGGGCGTCAGGCCGATGGCCTTGAGCAGGATCGTGACCGGCATCTTGCGGCGGCGGTCGACGCGGAAGTACAGGATGTCCTTCGGGTCGAACTCGAAGTCGAGCCAGGAACCGCGGTACGGGATGATCCGGGCCGAGAACAGCAGCTTGCCCGAGCTGTGGGTCTTGCCCTTGTCGTGCTCGAAGAACACGCCAGGCGAGCGGTGCAGCTGCGAAACGATCACGCGTTCCGTGCCGTTGATGATGAAGGAGCCCTTGTCGGTCATCAGGGGCACTTCGCCCATGTAGACCTCCTGCTCCTTGACTTCCTTGACCACCTTGGACTGAGGCGTGGAGCTCTCGCGGTCGTAGATGATCAGCTGGACCTTGGCGCGCACGGCCGAGGCGAAGGTCAGGCCGCGGGTCTGGCACTCGCGCACGTCGAAGGCGGGCTTGGCCAGGTTGTATTCGATGAACTTCATCTCGACAAAGCCGTTGTGCGAGACGATCGGGAAGGCGGCGTCGAAGGCTGCCTGCAGGCCCTCGATGGTGCGCTTCTGGGGTGCGTTGTCGGCTTGCAGGAACGCGGTATAGGCGTCTTTCTGCATCTGCAGCAGGTAGGGGACTTCCAGCACGCTGTCGCGGCTGCCGAAGCTTTTGCGGATGCGCTTGCGTTCGGTATAGGAATAGGCCATGAGATCTCCGGGCTATGAGCTCTAGCAACTGTCGCGCCCCGAACGGACGGGGTGGGGCGAGCTTGGTGGGTTGGCCACTACCAACCATGGCGGACGGCGATGCATTGCACATCGCCCGAACCAAGGCATCTTCTGCAGTCGGGTCAGAAGACACTCGAAAAAACTGGGGGGAACCGCTATTGGACCAGTCTTTTCGAATGCGTTCTGCACGCATCCTTTTAAGCACCAAAGGCTGGAGGCCCTTTGCAGGACGCTCCAGCCTCGGCGCGGAGTCGAATTACTTGAGTTCGACCTTGGCGCCGGCGTCTTCCAGCTTCTTCTTGGCAGCCTCGGCGTCCGCCTTGTTCATGCCTTCCTTGACGGCCTTGGGGGCGCCATCCACCAGGTCCTTGGCTTCCTTGAGGCCCAGGCCGGTGATTTCGCGCACGGCCTTGATGACCGACACCTTCTGGGCGCCGGCTTCCATGAGCTGGACGGTGAACTCCGTCTTCTCTTCGGCCACCGGCGCGGCGGCGCCGCCGCCACCGGCTGCAGGCGCGGCCATGGCGGCTGCGCTGACGCCGAACTTCTCTTCGATTGCCTTGACCAGGTCATTGAGTTCCATGACCGTCATGCTGTCCAGCGCGGTCAGGAATGCGTCTTTGTCGAATGCCATTTTGAAATTCCTAAATTGAGTTGGGACTGAGCCGGCGCCTCAAGCGGCGGCGGCTTCGGGGGTCGCTTCGGCGTTGCCGCCTTTTTTCGCTGCCAGGGCGCCGAGCACCACTGCGGTGCGCGAGATCGGCGACATCAGCAGGCCGCAAAGCTGGGCCAGCAGCACTTCCTTGGAGGGAATGTTTGCCAGCGCCTTCACGCCGTTGACGTCCAGCGACTTGCCGCCGTAGGCGCCACCACGAATGACCAGCTTGTCGTTGGTCTTCGCGAAGTCGGCCACCACTTTGGCGGCGGCCGTTGCGTCCACGGAGAAGCCGTAGATCAGCGGACCGGTCATCTGGTCGCCCACGACTTCGAACTGGCTTCCCGCGACAGCACGGCGAGCCAGGGTGTTCTTCAGAACACTCAGGTTCACGCCCTTGCTGCGCGCGTCGTTGCGCAGTTTCGTCATGTCGGCGACCGTGATGCCGCGGTATTCCGCCATCACCAGCGTTTGAGCTTTAGCGGCGAGTCCGGTCACTTCTTCGACGACCGCTTGCTTCTCACTGCGATTCAGACTCAAGGTCTACTCCTTCAATGTGCCTTCGGGCGGTGGCCCTGGGCACGGCTTGGTTTCAGCGACCAACTGTTTTCAGAAATTTCTCAATTCCGTCTTCAGCGGGATCGCCATCTGCGTTGGCCGGAGCCGGAGGCGACCTCCTGATTCCTTGATTAAGCGCAATCTGCTGCGCGCCAACGGTCTTTGATGGCCTGCCGCAGCCCGAAAGCTCCGGCAGCCCACCACCTCGCGCCGCCTTCCCGCGCCGCGAGGAATCCTTCGCAATTACGCCGAGATGGTTTGCGTGTCCACGCGGACACCCAGACCCATGGTCGACGAAACCGCCACTTTCCTCAGGTACACGCCCTTGCTGGTTGCCGGCTTGGACTTGTTCAGTGCATCGATCAGCGCAACCAGGTTGCCTTGCAGCTTGTCCGAATCGAACGAGCGGCGGCCGATGGTCGCGTGGATGATGCCGGCCTTGTCGGCGCGGTACTGGACCTGGCCGGCCTTGGCGTTCTTCACCGCCGTGGCGACGTCGGGCGTCACGGTGCCGACCTTGGGGTTGGGCATCAGGCCGCGCGGGCCCAGGATCTGGCCCAGCGTTCCGACCACGCGCATGGCGTCCGGCGCGGCGATCACCACGTCGAAGGGCATGTCGCCGGCCTTGACGCGGGCTGCCAGGTCGTCCATGCCGACCACGTCGGCACCGGCGGCCTTGGCTTCTTCAGCCTTGGCGCCCTGGGCGAACACGGCCACGCGCTTGGTCTTGCCGGTGCCGTTGGGCATCACAACCGCGCCGCGGACCACCTGGTCCGACTTCTTGGGGTCGATGCCCAGCTGCACGGCCACGTCGATGGATTCGTCGAACTTGGCGGTGGCGGCTTCCTTGACGATGCCCAGGGCTTCACTGAAGGCGTACAGCTTGTTGCTGTCGACCTTGCCCTGCAGCGCTTTCTGTTTCTTGGTCAGCTTGGTCATTTAGAGGCCCTCCACCGTGATGCCCATCGAGCGGGCCGAACCGGCCAGCGTGCGGATGGCGGCATCCACGCTCGCGGCGTTCATGTCCTTGAGCTTGGTCTTGGCGATCTCTTCGAGCTGGGCGCGTGTGATCTTGCCCACCTTGTCGCTGTGCGGACGGGCGGAGCCCTTGTCCAGCTTGACCGCTTTCTTGATCAGCACCGTCGCCGGGGGCGTCTTGATGATGAAGGTGAAGCTCTTGTCCGCGTAGGCGGTGATCACCACCGGCAGCGGCAGGCCCGGCTCGACACCCTGGGTCTGGCCGTTGAACGCCTTGCAGAATTCCATGATGTTCAGGCCGCGCTGACCCAGCGCGGGGCCGATCGGGGGGGATGGGTTCGCCTTGCCTGCAGGAACCTGCAGCTTGACGAAACCGACGATTTTCTTCGCCATGGTTTCTTACTCCTTGCGGGTGATAGCGCTTTGGCCATGCGGCCTCGGCTCCCCGGGGTTAACAGCTCTTCTTGCTTTCAATCCGTGCCGAGCTGGCGAACACGAACATGTCGTCAGGTTTTTTCTACCTGGCTGAATTCCAGTTCCACGGGTGTCGCGCGACCAAAGATGGTCACCGACACGCGGACCTTGTTCTTCTCGTAATTGACTTCCTCGACCGTGCCGTTGAAGTCGGTGAACGGGCCGTCCTTGACACGGATGTACTCGCCCGTGACGAACTCGACCTTGTGGCGCGGCTTTTCCACGCCCTCTTCCATCTGGCCCAGGATCTTGGCGACCTCCTCCTCGGAGATCGGGGCCGGGCGGTTCTTGGCGCCCCCGACGAAACCGGTGACCTTGTTGGTGTGCTTGACCAGGTGCCAGGTGTCGTCGTTCATGATCATCTGCACCAGCACATAGCCGGGGTAGAACCGGCGCTCGGAAGTCTTCTTCTGGCCGTTCTTGATCTCGACCACTTCCTCCGTCGGCACCAGGATTTCGCCGAACATGTCCTGCATGCCGGCGCGGTTGATGCGTTCGCGGATGTTGCGCTCCACCGCCTTTTCCATGCCGGAATAGGCATGCACCACGTACCAGCGCAGGTCCGGGTTGACCGGCTTGGCGGGCACGGCCGGTTGGCCGTCGGCGGCTGCGGTTTCGATCTCGCTCATTGCTTCCACCCCAGGATCAGGTCGTAGAACACCCACTCGAGGGTCTTGTCGGTCAGCCACAGGAACACGGCCATCACCACGACGAAGCCGAAGACGTAGGCCGTCATCTGGATGGCCTCCTTGCGGGTCGGCCAGACGACTTTCTTGACTTCCTTCCAGGCGTCGCGACCGAACGCCACGAATTCCTTGCCCGTCTCGGACGTCATGAACACCACGAACGCCGCGGCCAGGCCGACCAGCAGCGCACCCCATTGGGCGATCTGGCCCTGGCGGCTGAGCAGGTAGAAGCCCGCCAGCGCCGCGATGACCAGGGCGACAGCAGCCGCCAGCTTGGCCTTGTCGGCGCCGGTGCTCACGGTTTCAACTTGAGAAGTGGCCATGTGGCTCGTTTTCCTGCTTCCAATTACCTGTCTTCAAGACAGTGAAGCCCGTCTCGCGGACGGGCTTGTTTTTTCAGGCGCCACTCAGGTGGCAGGGGCAGTAGGAATCGAACCTACAACCTTCGGTTTTGGAGACCGACGCTCTGCCAATTGAGCTATACCCCTATACCGCTACGCTCCAGAACGAAACGTCCCCGCTGCGCGGGGCCGTCCTTCAGATTTACTCCAGGATCTTGGCCACGACGCCCGAGCCGACGGTCTTGCCGCCTTCGCGGATGGCAAAGCGCAGGCCTTCCTGCATGGCGATCGGGTTGATCAGCTTGACGGTGATGCTGACGTTGTCCCCGGGCATGACCATCTCCTTGT
>JAESGR010000149.1_pt1 | contig 109113 bp, 93 predicted proteins | sample 9269771 | NCBI WGS metagenome assembly JAESGR01 (sample SAMN15739572, study PRJNA653492) | algae metagenome | isolation source: Chroococcus sp. CMT-3BRIN-NPC107 and co-occurring heterotrophs from well... | place: USA: Clark Mountains Wilderness, California | collected 2010-04-18
GAGGGCCTTCGGTGCTGGAGCGGGCGCAGGTGGCTGGAGCAGCAACGACCGCTACCCGCGCGAGCTCGCCGATATGAACGGCGATGGACGTGCCGACATCGTGGCCTTCGGGAACGACGGTGTGTTCGTCGCCTTGGGCGACGGCGGGGGCGGGTTCGGCCCGGCACAGCTCACCTTGAGGGCCTTCGGTGCTGGAGCGGGCGCAGGTGGCTGGAGCAGCAACGACCGCTACCCGCGCGAGCTCGCCGATATGAACGGCGATGGACGTGCCGACATCGTGGCCTTCGGGAACGACGGTGTGTTCTATTCGCAAGCGACAGATTGGTCAGCTCTCATCTAGGCGTTCAAACAACTTGCGCCGGGGTAGTCCCTACGACTGCCGGATCAGCGGCGCGGCGTCTCGAACTGTGGGAGCTCCCGCCGGCTGCCAACGCTTGTCACGGCTAAGGAGCGTTGCTCCAATATCTCAGTATTTGGGATCCACTCGAGGGCAGCGACGAGGTGGAGGGCGGAGAGAAAGTTGAGGGCTCTTCGAGCGTATTGAAGTCCAGTTGGCGCGCAAGCCCAGCAAGCTTCCGCCGATAAAGCATACGATCATCGCCGCTGCCGTCGGCCTCTGACCCGCCGCCTCATCCAGCCTCGCATCGTTCGGCGAGGTATCGAGAGCAGTGCTCGGTATGGGTGGTACAGGTGGGTTGTTGAACGCACCCTCGCGTGGTTTAGCTAGTTAAGGCGGCTTGCCATCCGCTAGGAGCGCAGAGCCGACATCCACCTCGCCTTCACGATCCTCGCATCAGCCCTGACCACGAGAAGGCGGCGCGCAACTATCCCGCAGTCCTCACCCTCGCCGCAACGTCCGCATCACCTAAGGTCCAGGGTGCGTGCATCACTAGGACTATCACCACTGTCACGTCAGCGTCACTGGGCTCTGTTTGCGACTAATGCCCATGGAAGGGAGGTCACTGCCTGCTCGAGCACGGTAAGGTGTGTCTCAAGCGAGATGGTGCTGGACCTCACAGGGGCTTATACAGAGCGGTGGTATGGGACGACACGGAGACACCCTCGGCGGAATGGCTCTCGGCTAAAGTTCCGCTTACATTACAGGAGAAGCCACCGCAATTGCCGCGGATCTCCGCGGTCTGCGTCACACGTTCATTCTTGTGCGCCTGCCGGAGAGCAACCGGGCCTTGAAAGCATTTGTGAAGACCCTCAAGCAGGATTATGTGAAGGTATCAAACCTGGCAGATGCCGAGATGACAATGCGGCGCTCGTCCGGCTGCGTCTAGGATTGCAAACGATATTCACCTGCACTCTGGATTGTGCTTCCTCTCACCGGGAGGTTCAGCCGCTGCAGTGCTCAAAGCCGCGCCTAACCGCGCAGAAGGAGGGTACTGCGTCAACGCTACTTAAATCTCAGTATTACCAGGCTGCGGCAGCGCTCAACCTCTTGAGTGTGTACTTTACGCATGATTTGGTCCATGATAGTGAGGTAATGTCTAGAACATTTCCCAATTCATGCGAGGAAGAAGAGTTGGAAACGCCGCCTCGGCAGAATTCGTGGTCTTATGATGCGCCGAATTCTTTGGCAGAGATACGATGTGCCGTTATCATGCCGCAGCCTTGGCGCGGCGGGATGCTCAATACAGCCATTCATATCTCGAACACTCTCGATTCGCTTGGCCTCAAGAGCGTTAGCCTTTGCTTCCCAAAAGGATATATACGCTCACATGTTGCCGGACTGCGCCCCGCGGTAAAGGTCGTCGAGTTCGAACCCATCAAGATTGTAAGCGACGATATCCGATTTAGCCATCTATTGGTTGGCGAAACAAGCAAGCTGAGAGCAAAAACACAATACACATTTCCGCAAGCATTGGATGGCGAATTAGATATATTGCTTGCTGATGCTTGGATAAGTTTGACGGGTTTATACACATATGGCCCATTGCTTCCATTTCGCCCTTATATCGTTTATGCGCCTGATTTGATCCAGCGTATCGTGCCGGAAATATATGGGAGTGACATCACCTCTAGGAAATGGCGGGTAAATGCCTGGCAATGTCTGACAATGCAGGCAAGTGCCGCGGTCTTCGCCACGACGCCTGCCACTGTACGGGATGTCATCTGCTACGCTGGCGTTCCGTCGTCCCGTGTTCACCTCTTGCCGTTGATCAGTGCGCCGCTGTTCAAGGGCGAGCAGGATACCAACAAAGACGGGAAAGAATCGTGGATAAAAAGGTTTCTCTATCCACCGTTGGAGGATAGGGCAGTGGAAGCAAAACTGCCTTCTCTGGGAGAAGACATTTCAGATCGCAAGAGGGAAAAAGCGTACCAAAGGCCTTATTTCCTCTGGGTAACAAATCCGACGCCGCACAAAAATCATCTCAGAGCGTTGGAAGCGCTCCGATCATATTACCGACAAGGCGGTCGTCTGGACTGCGTACTATGTGGGACTGGCACGGATGTACTGGCAGGCTATGAGGACCTGAAGACTCCAAATCCACCGAGCAGCAAAGTGATCGGGCCTAGGCGAAACTACAGTGATATGTCAGAGAAGGAGACCAGGGACGCGAACCGGGCTGGGAATCGGCTCGGTGAGCAACCGCCCGAGCCCCAAGCCGCAATACGTTCGGTGCAGGAAGGTCATGCGCTCGGCACCTCGGATCCTAATGCGACCAGTGACGCCCGGATAAGTGCGGAGCCCGATTCGTATATCAAAGAGATAGTTAGCACTCTCGACCGATATAAATACTTTGAGGGCCGATTGACCATTGCAGGCGAACTCGATCACAAAGAATTTATGATTCGGCTTAGAGACGCAGCCTATCTATGGCACAATGTGCTCTACGATAATGGAACATATACTGTCATAGAGGCGGCACAACTTGGAACGCGGTCCCTAGTCTCCCATTATCCACAAATGCGATACATAGGCAATCTTTTTGGAATCAACGCTATGTATTTCAACCCATGGGACTCTGAAGCAGCAGCCGCAAGCCTGTTGGCTATGGAGGAGACTTTGGTTGAGGAAGGATCCGCTGCCACGCTGTCCCCGCCAGAGAATCTTGATGCCGAGTTTCGCCTTAAGCTCGCCAAAATACTTCAATCGACCTGTGACAGCCACAGGAGTCGCATAGTATGAGACTTGGGATTTGGTTTGAAGGCGAAGTTCAGGCTCTATTCACTGACTTGACGTTCCGTTATGTCGGTGCTCTCCTGCGCAGTGCGAAAGGGGTCCAGCACGACATTACACTCATTGTGTCGGCACAGTTCAGGGCTGCTGCCGAGCTCTGGCTGAAGGATTTCGTCGATGCTGGAGAGGCAACCGTCCACATCGCAGAACGTGCGAGAAACGACAACCATGCAGGCTTGGTGCAGTTCATATTGGACCAAGAGGTCAGAATCGATGTGTGGTGGATCCTGCAGCCGGATTGCGCGGTAGCCAATCTCTTCAATAAACCATGCGTGTCGTTGTTCCCATCCTATCCGTATCTTGATTGCCCATCGTTGTTCGACCGGGCTGCCGTTGAAGCAACAATCCATGCTATCCGGCGGAATGCCCAGTACATCCATCGATATGTCTGCTTTTCAGATGATGTGAGGCAGCGTCAAATTCGGCAAATCATACCCGAGATCTTGGGGCGGGTCGAGATCGTGCCGCAGGTATCCTTCTGCGGTGTACTTGAGATCAAGGGTACGAAGGACCGCGCCGTTGCAGCCGAGCGGATTCGAGAGTCCCTGCGATGCGAAGCGAGACCCTCTCGGGACAAAGTGCAATCGCAGACTTTGGGCCGGGTGCTGCCTGGGTTCCCCTATGAGGAGTGTCCTTACATATTTGTTCCAGTTCGGAACATGCCGCACACGAATATTCGCATTATTGTGGAAGCGGCAGAAATGCTGGCCAGACGGTACGAACCAATTAAGGTAATCCTAACCGCACCTCTAGACTGGTCGTCTCAGAGTGACCCACTGATGGAAGCGGTGCGCTCCAAAGGGCTGCATTGGGACGTAGTGTCGATCGATGCGACCTTGCCGGCGGTCTATTCGGCACTATGCCAGTGTGCTGGCATAACCATCCTCCCATCTCCCTACGAGAGGGAGTTGTCTCCAGTCATTAACGATTCGCTCTCACTCGGTACGCCGGTCTTGCTGAGCGATACTCCTGCTCTGCGCGACGCCCTTTCGGCTGATGCCGCTGAGCACTTCGCCTTCGATCCGCTCTCGCCAAGAGACCTAGCCGACAAGATCGTCTCCTACCTCGAAGACCGGGAGGCCATCGTATACCGACAGCGTGTCCTATGGCCCCAGCAGACCGAGAGCCCCTCCGCTATTATCGCACGAGCCGAGCAGGTGACTGAGCAGGCTCTCGCCACCCATCGCGCAACTGCCGGTCCCCACGCGCCTTCCCCGCCAGGAGTCGCAGGGCTTTCGCCCGTTAAGGCGATCCAGGTCCGCAAAAAACTGCTTAGTGTAGTGCGGCCGGTGTCGGTTTGGCGTGCCGCAATGCGAGCGCTCCGGAGGGCTGGGAGCATATCGGACGCTAGGAGAGGCAGCTAAGGTCCGGTGCTGTGGCCGCTTAGTGAGCCTAACGAAACCGGGTTTGGTGCGTTAGGAGGGGGTGAGCCAGCCTCTTGTGTCAGACGCCCTCTGGGCAAACGTCGAGCCTCTGCTGCCGCTTGCACCACTCAAGCCCAACGGCTGACGGCCCCGTGTGCCGGATCGTGCCGCTCTCACGGGCATCCTGTTCGTGCTGCGCTCTGGCATCCCCTGGGAGATGCTGCCCCAGGAGATGGGCTGCGGCTCAGGCATGACGTGCTGGCGGCGCTTGCGGGACTGGCAGCAGGCGGGGGTCTGCGACCGCCTCCAGCGCGTGCTCCTCGACCGCCTCGGGCGGCGCAATGCAATCGACTTCCGCCGCGCCGCTCTCGACAGCGCCTCTGTGGCAGCACAAACGGGGGCTCGGCGACAGGTCCCAACCCGACGGACCGAGGCAAGGCAGGCACCAAGCGCCACATCATCACCGATGCACAAAGCATCCCGCTCGCTCTCACGCTGACAGGAGCCAATGTCCACGACAGAATGGTGTTGGAGGAGGTGGTCGATGCCGTGCCGCTCATCCGACAATCCTGGGGACCACCCCGGCGCAGACCCAGCAAACTCCACGCCAACAAGGCTTACGACCATCGCCGCTGCCGTCGTGCCCTGACCCGCCGCACCCAGTCGCGCATCGCCCGTCGTGGCATCGAGAGCAGTGCGCGGCCCGGGCGGCACAGATGGGTGGTGGAGCGCACGCTGGCTTGGTTACGCCAGTTCAGACGGCTGGCCGTCCGCTGCGAGCGCAGAGCCGACATCCACCTTGCCTTCACCACCCTCGCCGCAGCCCTCATCACATGGCGCTTCGTCCAAGGGTGGTTCTGTTAGGCGCAACAAGTCTCTCGGTTGTTCTTGGGGATCAGGCGGGGCTGCCGGGCCGGGCAGTCTAACACGCTCCGCGGAAGGCTCCTTAGTTGATTGCGAAGATATGAACTGGCTAGCCCGGATGGGCTCCTTTCCATCCGTCCCAAAGATGCACGACTCCTGAACCGACACCCACATGATGTCGCAAAGGAGCGCCAAGCTTGCCCGGGTTATAGTAGACTCTGCCGGATCCGTAAGGGACGTGAACCCCGAGTCTATGGCAGACACGCCCGAGCGCAAGCAGAGCTGGGTCCCTGCGGCTGTAGGTGCGCACGACCCTTAGACGAACAAGAACGCAACGAACACTGAGGGCTACTGGTGCGTCCCGCCGCTCAAGAGGAATGAGCCGGCGTTTACCCGTTGTGGTCACGCTGTTGTCAGGGGTCTCCCTCCACTGTAAGAGTCCCGGCCGAATTGCTGTCGGTTTAAAGGCTAAATGATGCCAGAGCGCCGTTTGTTGTGGATAGTCAACCATAAGACGCTAATGCCAGCCGAAGTCCCCATACTTCGGGATCTCGGGTGGGAGGTGTTTATCCCAAAGATCGTCCCCTCCCACGATGCTGGGTATCGCAGCAGCATCGTCACATCCGAGTTCGATGTGGACCTTTCTATTCCGCGAACAGCTCTTACCATTTTGAATGAACATGACTTTTATACGAAGCCATGGTCTATGACTTTGGATGGGATAATAAACAAATACTTCCAGGTTGTGATATCAACTGTTAGTTATTATACATACCCTTTGTATGAAGCAGTAAATAAGTTCGACGGCCTTACGATTGCAAGAGTGTTCGGGCGTGAGCAGCCGTTGACCTATACACAAATCCTTTCTGGCAAGCACGCCATGATCGATCCAAGGCACGCAGACCTGCTCAACGACATCCGGCAAATAGGCGCGCGCTTCGTCTTCGGCCAAGCTTTCGACAACCTTGCGGAGGTCGAGGCGGACGTGCTGAAGGATCGAGCATCGACCCTCACTGTCCCTCTTCCACGCTGGATCTTCAATCGCAAACGGACTTGGAGCGGTGGAGGTGATCACGCGCTGTTCATTTGTCCTTCCATATCTGACAATGGTTATTATCACGCAATATACAAAGGCTTAAAGGAAAATTTTGGTGATATTCCGCACAGAATATTTGGAAGACAGAACAGCCCTGTAGAGGACCCCCATGTGTTACCATACTTAGCAGACGAAGATTTGATCGCAATGTACCAGAATGCACCTGTCTTTTGTTACCCTCATACTGAGCCAAGACATGTCCATTATTCACCATTAGAGGCGATTGTGATCGGAACGCCAGTTCTGTACTTAGCGGGCTCTCTAATGGATGAACTCGCGCACAAAGCGCCTCTAGCCGGTCGCTGCTCCAACGTAGCGGAGATGAAGCAGAAGGCCTTACAATTACTTCAAGGAGATCAGGCTCTCGCAGAATCCATTCGCCAAGTCCAAGAGCGCATCCTGAATCCTTTCGCGCCCGAACTGGCTTACCAGCAGTGGAGCCGAGTTCTGAAGGGTACCCAATCAGAGGTGAGACCCGTATCCAAGCGAATGGTTGACTACACCCGAAACGGCTCCTAACCAGCCGTACTCGTCTTAGGTGACCGGCTAAGTCGTTATTCATGGAACGAACTGGGACAAACCTGTGTTCAAGTTAACAAAAAAGCTCGATGCGATCTTGCGCAATCAAGAAGAACTGCATGCAGCTCTCAACGAGTTGCGCAACGGCAAAATTGAACGGATCATCCGTCAACAGAAGGCGATGCGCGAAGCGATCAAACAAATCAAGCACTTGCTTCAAGATGCCGCTCGCGGTGTGCCCGTCCCGGATCAGGCGGGGTCCCTTAGAAATTTGATCTCGGAGGAGGTGGATCGTCTCGACAGGTACCTTGTATACCACTCCGATCGGATCCTTGAAGCAGTCCATCAAACCTCTAGCCAAGGCGAAGCGCCACCGGCAGAGAAGCCACGCCGAAGTCGCCTGCGCGTGCTCTGGATCCTAAACCACACAACGCTCCGGCCGGCCGAAGTGCCTGTGCTGGAGTCGCTCGGACTCGAAGTTTTCGTTCCGAATGTTGAGCCAGCAGAGTACCCTTCATCGTCAACTCTCGAATCGGATACGCTCAAAATCCTAAACCATCACTATTTTTATACGGAGAAATGGTCTCGGGAACTGACGGACCTCATCAACCGCGAGTTTGACGCCATCATCACCTCAGTTTACGAGACGCCCTTGAACGAAGCATTGACATGCTTCCGCGGCCCAATCTTCGCCCGTGTATTTGGCCGCGAAGCTCCCTTCAACTACGGTGATTTGTTTAAGGTCTACAAGTCGGCAGACTTAATAGCGCGAGCTGGCAGTAGGTTCGTTCTGGCCCAGTCCTACGATAATATTGCAGATCTGGAGGACTACCAACTCAAGAGCCGCGCTCACACAGTCGCCGTTGGTCTGCCGCAGCACGTCCTCAAGCATCGTAACACGTGGAAGCGCGCGCGCGACGAGGTGCTCTTCCTTTGCCCGCACATTGAGGCGAACCCCTATTATCGCAGCCAGTACGATACTATTGTCCAAGCGTTCCCGCATATGCGCCGGCTCATCATGGGACGCCAAGCAACTATGCCTGACGATAAAAGCATCCTAGGCACAATTACTGACGATCAGCTCTTTGAGCTGTATCGCTCCTGCGCGGTCTTTATATACGTGAGCCCTGAGGAGCGCCACTTGCACTACTCGCCCCTCGAAGCAATCGTTGTCGGAATGCCAGTGCTTTATCGCGCGGGATCTCAGCTGGCTGTTCTTGCGGGACGCAAGCTTGCCGGCGAGTGTGCGACACTCGAAGATATGCGGAGCAAGGCCGAGCAACTAGTTCGGGGCGATGCCGATTTGCAGGCTGCGATCCTGGCGGACCAGGAGCAGATCCTTGCGCCATTCGATGCATCACTTATCCGCGAGCAATGGCGACAGGCCTTCAAGCGGGTCGGATTATTGCCGACGGAAGGCAACACCTAACCCACAGCATAATGGAGTGCATGGCGCTGGGAGCCAAACGGACTTTAACTCTCAGGACTATCATCCCGCTGGTCATACGCTCTACTGTCGGTCTGCCAAGAACACGCTTTGTTCTTAACTGCCGGGCTGCGGCCGCCACTCTCAACGGCCGCCTTCGCGTGGCTCAGCCGGTCCGAGTGACGCCACGGTAGCAACTTGCGTGCGGTCTACTGCTTGTGTGCCTCCCGCACTGCCCTCACCTTCGCCTAATCCAGTCATCCAGGTTGCGCTCATGAAGCCGGCGACCCCGATATAGGCTTTCTTCATTCTCCAGCAGATCGTCCGCAGGATCGCGGACTGAGTTCTCCGGCGGAACCCGAAAGCGGATGTTAAAAGCAAACCTTGGAGCGTTCTCGCAGATGGTAATACCTTGTCCGCGACGGTTGTCGATTTGTCCCATGTGGGTGCAGATGAGCTCGCCGGCGTGCCGGATCGCAAACAAGTGGCCATCCACGATGACTGCGCGCACATCGCTGCGCAGAGTCTGCCCCGTGCGCCGGCCACAGGGGCCTCCTACATGATAGTGGTCGATCGATCCAACCCACAGACCGCTGGGCTCCTGTGTTACATCCCAGCGGGACTGCCACTCGCCGCACTCACCCTCACGGACGAGCCAAACCTCCGCCGTGGCGGACGTGGCGAGAGCAAAAAAGGCTGCGGCAGCGAGGATCATGCGCATGGGAAGCTCCGATCAGTGCAGGAAAGATGAAATAGCGTTCGGGCGGGAGGAGCCAAGAGCCGCAGCATAGCCCACAGGAGCACGGGTGGGTGATGACGGCGCCAAGCGCAAGAGGGGCTCCAAGTTCCACGTGGGAGTGGACACGATTGGTCGCCTGCTCGCTGCTCACGTGATACCCGCGACCGCCGACAATAGCGCTGAGGTCGGGCGACTACCGCAGGCCGCGACGACCGCCACGGGCGATAGCGTAGGTATCGTGTACGTGGATTAAGGCTACACTGGTGAGAGCAGCCGAGGCGGCTCGCGAGCGTGGGACTGAGCTAGAGCGTTTCCAAGTTACACGGTTGATCCTCCCCCATTGAAGTGGTCTGACGGTCGCCCCGGTTTCTGGTCCGGCGGGAGGGTGAGCCTCCGGGCCTCATTCGGCAGCCTCGGGCTACCGCCAGGGCGAATTCCTGGGGCGTTTGCCACCCCAGAGCTGTGTGAGGACGGCTCACATTGTACTGCCGCCGCCACCCCTCGATCTTGCTCCTGGCGTCGGCCAGAGACAAGAACCAATGCGCGTTCAGGCATTCATCCCGGAAGCGCCCGTTGAACGACTCCACGTACGCGTTGTCGGTCGGCTTGCCGGGCCGAGAGAAGTCGAGCGCCACCGCGTTCTCATAGGCCCAACAGTCGAGTGCCTTCGAGACGAACTCGGGTCCATTGTCGACCCGAATGGTTCTGGGCACCCCGCGTGCGAGGGCAAGCTGCCCGACCACGGCGACCACCTGCGCGCCCGTGATGCCTTGGTCGACCTCGATCGCCAGGGCATCACGCGTAAAGGTATCGACGACCGTCAAGGCACGGAACCGGCGACCGTCGAACAACGCATCCGACACAAAGTCCATCGACCACAGCTCGTTGGGAGCCGCTGCTGGAGGTCGCCGCTCCCGATGCACCGCGCTGACGTGCCGGCGGGGGCGCCGGAGCCTGAGGCTCAGCCCCTCTTCCCGGTAGAGTCGGTGCACGCGCTTGTGGTTCACCCGCCAGCCCTCCCGGCGCGGAAGGATATAGATCCGGAAGTAGCCGTAGCGCACCCGCGCGACGGCTCTGCTCCTCCTGTCAGGGTCTCACAAAACCGGAAAACTCGCACTCAGGCCGGAGGAGAAAAGTGGGAGGACGTCACTCAGATCTTCTCTTAGAATAAGCTCGGAAGAATGTGCCGACAGAGGTCGCAGCTGCTCCCGCGGCGTGGAGCAGCCACCAAGGAGTTTTGAGCGCTGGCAGGTGGCCGTTCGCAGGGGAGGCAAGCTGGCGCCGGGCTTCAGCGTGTCGCTCGCAGCCGTCGGCATAGAGAAGGCTGTCGTACCGTGTGAGTTCCCCTAACAGGGTGTCAATCTCGGGCGTGATCTCCGGTGGCGTCTCGCTTGCAGCAGACATATTGAGCACTCCAAGTTCTCCCTCGCGAGGCTCAGGCACTGAGAGTACGCGGGAGATGACCCGCATGGAGGGGACGAAATCCTCAACAATGCCAACTGCCTGGAAGCTGCGCAGCCGCTCCCTTGCGAGCCCCATCTCCGGCCCATCGGGCTCAAATGCTATGCGCCGCAATGGATGAACGATCGATTGTCCGAGAAGACAACGCAGATAGACGTTGTCGTCGTCATTTCCGTATGGCGAACCTTCTCGTCGGTCACCCCCCTCAACCAGAAACCGCAGCCATCCCGCCAAGTCGGAACTGAGCGCCGCCCTCCAGGCAGGCTCTAGCTCGTCTGTCAGACGCGGGCCTTCCTTACGCATGTAATAGTAGAGCGAGATTAAGCGACGTCTCGGCTCGCGCAGGAACGTGAATGCGACTGATGGGATTGGATAGCGCTGGAACAAATCGAAATCGACATGACCGCCGTAATAGACACCCAGCTGCGGATCGACCGGCGCAACACCTGAAAACGGACGACTGTCCCAGAACGCATTGCCCTGAAGGTAGCGCCTGGCGAAGAAGGCGCTGACCGACGTGCCCGCAGTCTTTGGGATATGAAAGAAAAACGCGTTCGTCGTCGCGGGCTTGAAGGTCCCAATCCCGGAGGTTTCGCTCATGGCTTGCCCTCACGCCGGAGCGATGCCGCGCCACTTCTCACTGTGATCGGCAGCCCTCGAATCATGTCTCACCTTAAGACGGTCTTCACACGGTCGCAGATCAGCGCGACGTCGTCGTCAGACAAGTCTGGATAGCTCGGAAGATTCAGGCCCCGCTCCGACAGGGCGAGAGCGACGGGAAAGTCGCCGCCCCTGTCAGCATACATGGGCATAAGATGGGACGGGTGGAACAGGGGGCGCGTCTCGATCCCGTCCTCGGCCAGCCGCGTGCGAACCTCGTCGCGCGACAACTCCCGCGGGACCAATGCCGAGATCAGCCAGTGAGAGGAGACGACATCCGGCGGGACAGCCTGAAACGCGAGAGGCGTCTGCGAGAGGTGCCGGTGATAGGCTCTCGCGACCCGGGCCTTCTGCTCCAGAATGGTGTCCGCGCGCTCGATCTGCGCCAGTCCGATGGCGGCGCAGATGTTCGTCATGCGGTAGTTGTATGCGACCCGGTCGTGGAAGTACGAGCCCGGACTTGTGACGCCCTGGTTCTTCAGGCGCTGCACGCGGTCGTGGACCTCCGCGTCCCGGGACACCACCATGCCGCCTTCGCCCGTGGTGATGGTCTTGTTGCCGAAGAACGAGAAGGTCGCGATATCGCCGAAGGTCCCCACATGCCGGCCTCCGAGCGTGGTCCCGAAGGCCTCGGCGGCGTCCTCGATCAGGAACAGGCCCCGCTCCCGGCAGAACGCCGCGAGCCGGTCGACGCGGGCGGCACTGCCGTAGAGGTGGACCGCCATGACGGCCCGCGTGCGCGGCCCCACGCGGGCGGCGACCTGATCGAGGTCGATGTGCCAGTCGTCCGCCCGGCTGTCGACGAAGACCGGCGTGGCCCCGGCCTGCACGATCGTGTTCACCGAAGCCACGTAGGTGAAGGTCGGCGTGATGACCTCGTCACCCGGCCCGATCCCGAGGGCGACCAAGGCGAGGTGGAGTGCGACCGTCCCGTTGCAGACGGAGGAGCAATGGGGGGCGCCGATGCGCTCGCCGAAGGCCCGCTCAAAGCGATCGATATAGGCGCCCTTCGATGAGATCCAGGTCGATTCGAGGCAGTCCATGACGTAGCGGCGCTCGGCCTCGCCGAGCTGCGGCTTGTAGACGGGAAATCGCATCGCGGAACCCCTACTCGTGATGGCTGAAGTACTTATAGCCATGCTCCTTTACAAGCATGTCGCGTTTGGCGAGTTCGAGATCGGACGTCACCATTTCGCTGACGAGCTGCTCGAAGCTGTGGCGTGGCTGCCAGCCCAGCTTCTCGCGCGCCTTTGAGGCGTCGCCGAGCAGCGTCTCGACTTCGGAAGGGCGGAAATAGCGTGGGTCCACGGCGACGATCCGCTTGCCGGTCCTGCGGTCGTGGCCGACCTCGTCCACGCCTTCTCCCGACCACTCGATCTGAATGTCGATGGCTGCCGCGGCCCGCTCAACGAACTCCCGCACGCTGTGCTGGATGCCCGTCGCGATGACGTAGTCGTCGGCCTCCGGCTGCTGCAGCATGAGCCATTGCAGCTCGACGTAATCGGCCGCGTGCCCCCAGTCGCGCAGCGCGTTCATGTTGCCGAGATACAGGCAGTCCTGCATCCCGACCTTGATCCGGGCCAGCGCCCGCGTGATTTTGCGGGTCACGAAGGTCTCGCCGCGGATCGGGGACTCGTGATTGAAGAGGATGCCGTTGCAGGCATACATGCCATAGGCTTCGCGATAGTTAACCGTGATCCAGTAGGCGTAGAGCTTCGCCACCGCATAGGGCGAGCGCGGATAGAACGGGGTCGTCTCCTTCTGGGGCACCTCCTGGACGAGGCCGTAGAGCTCCGAGGTCGAGGCCTGGTAGAAGCGGGTGTCCCGGGCGCCCAGGATGCGCAGCGCCTCCAGAAGGCGCAGGGTGCCGAGCCCGTCCGCGTTGGCGGTGTACTCGGGCTGCTCGAAGGAGACCGCGACATGGCTTTGTGCCGCGAGATTGTAGATTTCGTCGGGCTGCACCTCCTGTACGACCCGGATCAGGCTGCTCGAGTCCGTCATATCTCCGTAGTGCAGGGTGAGCGGAAGATCGTTCTCGTGCGGGTCGGTGTAGAGGTGGTCGATCCGATCCGTGTTGAACAGAGACGCTCGGCGCTTGATGCCGTGGACGTCATAGCCCTTGTTGAGGAGGAACTCGGCGAGATAGGCTCCATCCTGACCCGTAATTCCGGTGATCAACGCTTTCTTCCGGGCCGACATCCTGGGGTTCTCCATGTCACTATTCGTCTGATGAAAGGGTCCATTCCGGTAGCGGCGCGAGTTCGGCCGCCCCGGACCTTCTCGTCAGCGGCCGGGCGGGCACGCCGCAGGCCACGACGGCGGGGGGAATATCACGCACCACGCAGGATTGCGCACCGATCATCGCGCCGCGTCCCACCGTCAGGGGCCGCTCCGGGTGGCCGGGCGCGACCACCGCCCCGGCGCCCACATAGGCGAAATCCTCGACCGCGGTATTGCCGCACAGATGGGCTCCCGGCGATACGGTCACGTAGCGGCCGATCCTGACGTCGTGATGGATGCTCGCGGCGGTATTGAGGTGCGTGTGCTGGCCAATTTCCGTGTCGACGGAGATCACGACCCGCGGGAAGACGACGATCCCCTCGCCCAGGCGAGCCGTGGGGGCGACGATGGCGCTCGGGTGCACCACAGGCGCGGCCGCAAGGCCGAACGAGGCGGCTTCCAGCATCATCCGCTCCCGGATGTGCGGATCCCCGACGGCGGGGCAGACGGCCAGCCCGGAACCGGCGAGATCCTGCATCCGGAGGACAGGCCGGCCGGCCAGGGTCCGGCCGATCAGGGGCGACAGGTCGTGATCGACAAAGCAGGCGACCGCATCCGGCCCGGCTATGTCGGTGGCGATCCAAGCGACCTCCCGGGCGTGCCCGCCCGCCCCGAGGACGGCAAAGCGAACGGATTCTGTGCTGGGCATCAGGCGAGCTCGACCGGGCTGGCTGCCGCTGAAGAATGGCCCTGGGCCGCAACCGTGCGCAGGAGGTCGAAGTACTCGCTGGCCGTGGTGACCCAACTTCGGTTCATCAGAGCCGCATAGATCCTCGTCTGCTCCTTGACCAGTGCGGATCGGTTCTCGACGGCGTGCCGAATGGCCGCGGCAATAGCGGGCACGTCGAAGGGGTCGACGAGGCCCGCACGATCGGGATCGGGCAGCACCTCGCGCACGAACGGCCGGTCGGCGACGACGAGTGGAGTCCCGGCGGAGAGCGACTCCGTGATGAGGAACGGAGCACCGCCTTCGAAGAAGGAGATCGCGAGGCTGACGTCGGCGGCCGTGTAGAGCGCCTCCAGGATGTCGGGCGGAACGCCGGGAATGCTGACGACGTCGAAGAACGCGCCTTCCTCGATGATCGCTTGCCGAACCTCCCCGATGTCCGGCCCGTCCCAGTCGATCCTGGCGGTGGTGACGAGGCGGACGGCCAGCCCGTGCTCGCGCCGGAGCAGCGCGATCGCCCGGATCGCATTGGCGATGTTCTTGTACGGTCTCAGAGCGGTCGACACGAAGACGAACGGCAGGCGCACGAGGTCGAGCGTGCGGGCATGGAGATCCCGGATGATGTTCGCGGAAGTGCCGTCCGCCACGACATCGGTGCCGGCGAGATAGCTCATGAGCTCGCGCCGGGCATCCTCGCGCGGGTCTGCGCGCGTGGAATGCGCGAAGACGATGCGGCCGTGATGGATCACATGAGCTTTTGCAGGCTCGATGCCGAACCGTCCGACCACATGCCGGGTGCGGACGTCGTCGGAATATGAGACGACGGCATCGCATTCCGACAGGAGGTGCTCGGCGGCGCGCTCGACGTTCCAGGATTCGTCCGTGTGGTCCCGCACCGGCTTCGCGGGGAAAAACCGCGGGAAATCCATGAAGACGAGGTCCGGGAAGGCGAGGAGCTTGGGAGCGCGGAGAAGCACCGCATGCCGGGAGCGAACCGACGGTACGTACCAGCAATCGACGGCGGCGTCCCGGTTGGCCTCCAACGCGAGTTGAACGAACTCACGCAGGCATGTCCGTTCGTACGGACCGTCGGCGAACGGCAGGCTGTTGCGGTAAATCACGCGGACGGCGAAATCGAGCTGGCTTGCGACCCCTGGAGCCATCGCGGGCTCCGGAAGGGCAGCCATCCGGCGCCGGTCGTGACCTGTGCCCTCGAACGGATCGGGCCGATGCGACCGATGGATGGTGCAACGCCGGCGCGCCTGCGGGCTGAGCTCGTCCAGGAAGCCGGCCGTCGCGTCGTAGGCCCAAACCGGCACCCAGAACTCCCATATGATCGGAAGCCCGCCCGCCGCACCTTCGATCACGAACCCGAGCAGCCGCGATGTTCCATCGCGGCCGAGCCAGTCGAGCCAATCTGGAAGCAATTCCATCCAGATGCCGACTCTCAGGCCGCGCTCAGCGCTGGGCAACGTCCCGCTCATGGCTGAGCTTGTCCCTGTCCGTGAACTCAGGGGCGCCCGCGCAGCACCCGTCCGGCGCCTTCCCTATCAAGGCGCCGATCGCCGTCAACCATTGCTGCCCGGCCTCCACCTGCGGAACGGAGCGGCCGCCGAGCCAGGGCGCGCCGCCTGCGGGCAGCGGATTCGTGCGCAGAAGGGCGCGTTCCGCGTCCCAGACGGCTCGAGCCCAGCTCTGCGGATCGGCGGCGAGGAGCGGCGGAACCCTCCAGGCCTGGCGCGCGACGGCGCTCCGGCTCGCTCGTGAATCCCTGAGGACGAGGCGTGCGCCGGTCGCGTTGGCCCAGGCCGAAACGGAATCGAACCGGTCGACGACCCGCGCACTGGCGACGACGACAGGCCCTGGCGCTGCGAGCGCGTCGGCCCGAGCTGAGGTCCGGATCATCGGCCTGAGCCAATCGTACGGGCCGGCGGCGAGGCGCCTTCCGTCCTGTGGCCTTCCGTCCACAGGGGTCGTCCAGACCGATCCTGCGAGCCGCGGCTCAGCGGCGAGCAGGCCGGCCGGGCAGGCGCGCACCGTGAGCTGGCCGCAGAGAGGGCCGTAATACACCGCCAGGCCCTCTTGGACTTCGGCGGGCTCGCTGTCCGGATCGAAGAACCAGTCGATGCAGGGGGACCTGCAGCCGGCATACCAGACCGGCGCATCGCCGGCCGGCAGAATCGGGACCGGCAGGATGGCCACCTTTCCGGGGGGGAAGCCCCAGCGTTCCGTCAGGAGGCGGGCTGCCTCCGCGTCCGGCACCGCGATCCGGGCGGCGGCGCGCCGGTTGGGCAGAATGGCACGGTAGGCGTCGACCCAGGACGGGCTCGCGAGGTCGCCATAGATCTCGGTGTCGGCGCCGTCCCACCAGGCCGACGGCACGAGAATGCTGGGACGCGACAGACCGTTGGCGATCGGCGCCCGGGTGTCGTCGCCGACGACGACGAGGAGGTCGCTGGCCTCGACCGAAGGGTTGACGGCTCGCCTCCAGAACGGGCGCTCCCGGCCGAGACCCCCGTCGGGGCGCTGCACCATCCGCGGCGTGCCGGGCGCGGCAACCGTCTCGAGCGGCTCTATCCGAAGCCCTTCGGCGATGTCGTGCTCGACGCCGGATAGATCGGCCGCGAGCGTGGCCTGCACGCCGATCGGCTCCCGGCCTGCGGCATCCAGGATGGATCGGGCGATCGCGGCTGCGCGCAACAGCATCTCGCCGGCAAAGCGACCGCTGGCGAGAAAGGCGAGCCGGAGATCGCCTCCGCTGCCCGATGCCCTCGACTTTTGCTGCACCACCACCCCCGGTCAGCCGACGAGCGCGACGCCAGCCGACGTGACTGGACCTGCTTCGGACGGGACCTCCCGATCATCCGCGTTCAGGCTCCCGGACCGCCGAGCCGCCTCCGGTCGCGGCTTGGGTTCGAAGCGGCGGAGAGCAGGCCGGCGCGGCTCCTGCTCCTCGGCGATCTCCCAGAGAGCCCTGCGGTCCGGGAGCGAGGTCTCGGCGTCGCCTTCGTCCCTATGGATGTCGAGCGTGTGGGCCGCCAAGCCGCCCGTCCTCAGCCAGGTCCGGCTGCTCTCGAGGAACTGCAGGATCTCCCGAGGGCCACCCGCCTCGTGCGCCATGCCCGAGGTCCAGACAAGATCGAAGGAACCCGGAAGCCGGTGACCGAAAACCTCGTCGGCCGGCAGGAGCCTATAGGAGACCTGGCGCGCGAATGCCTCCTCGCCGCAGATCCCTGGATTGCGGAAGCCGCGCCACATGGCGAGGGGAAGCGTCGGGTCGAGCCATGCATAGGAGCCGAAAGGAACCCGGTCGATCTCGACGGCGAGCACGGAGGCGCCGAGGGCGGCCGCGGCGGCGACCAGCGGTTCGTCGGGCCGCGCAATCACCATAGCAGCTTTTCCGGAAAGAGAGGAGAAATGCCGCCGAGTTACCTCAAGAAGAAAACTATACTCCCAAAGTTTTCGGCGGGCGATTTTCGGGTCGCGAATGAAGTCGAGTGTCTGTTTGACCTCGTGGGATTCCAGATCATCGGAGTGTAGCACTCGAAACAAATTTCGATGAGGCGCAGTTGGCTCGGCCGCGCCTGCCTGTTCCCCTGCGCCAAACGCCCCAGCAGGCATTCCGCAATTCCATACTTCTGGTCGCAAGGGTCGATATAGGAGAATGCCTTCACGCGCAACCTGAGCCCCGCCGCCCCTTCCCTGCGCGGGCGCCACGCCCGGGGTCTCGCGATCAGCGCTGCTTGAAGCGCCGCATGGTAATCGCTCGTTCAGGCGCAAGCATGGTGCCCGCCGAGGGTCGCGGTGGAGGACCGCGCCGAACCGAGCCTCCACCGCGACCCTCCTGGAGGGCGCGGCGGGAGACCGCTTCGAGACCCGTCGCACCGGAAGCCGCGAGGCCGCCTGGCGGCGCGCCGGTCGGTCTCCTCAGTGCTCCTGACGGCGAGGCTGCCTGACCCAGGTCTGGAATTCTTCCTTCGACGGCCAGACGCGCATGTCGTGGATCCAGGCTGCCACGGAACCGTCGGGCTGCTCCACATAGCCGATCCCTCCGTAGGTCCCGTCGTAGGAGCGCGGGCTCGCGGCCTGATTCCTGTCGCTGGCCTCCGTCAACAAGCGGTGGGCGGCTATCGAGGCCTCGAGCAGACGCTCGTCCATTCTCCGAAGCTCATCCAGCATCTTGAGAGCCTCCCCATGACGGCGCTCGTCCGCGTCCCGCAGGGCCCCCAGCACACCCAGCAGCTCGCGCTGGAAATGATGCTGGAGACGCCTTTGCGAGCGCCTGGCCCCAAGCGCATCGGCCACGAACCAAGCTGCGACCCAGAGGAGTGCGCTCCACCCCGAGACAGCAGTCAGGAGGGCCCCTGCGAGGCCCAGCACGGCCCCGGTGACGGCCCCGCCGATGCTGCGTCCGGGCAGCGCCGCGACAGCGGGCGAGCAGGCCAACAGGAGTCCCACGAAGGCGCCGGGCAGCGAGGTCGCAAGGAGCGACGTCAGGAGCGACCCCGGCCCGCCGAGCGCGTCCAGCACTGCCATTCTGTAATCCACGTCAGCCCCCGAGCGACCCGCAGGTTCCCCGGACTGGTACGCTCATCCGTCGCGGGAAGTCAAAACCCGCCCCCGCGTGCATGGACGCGATCCGATCGTCGGCACGAAGGGGCATGATCCAACCCATACGAGGGCGGGCCGCGGGCGCCTCCGGAACCGGCCGGCCCGGGCGCGATGCCCACCCAGACGGCACCCTGCGGGCATAGCGGCGCATTCCGCGGCCGGCGGGCACCGGGGGAGGCTGGACGGGAACGGCGCATGGGCTATGGTCCGGCGCGTCGAAGGCCGGGCGGCGCCGGCCGGCAGGGGAGGAGGTCGCGGGTGACACAGGCTCAGCGGCCGCCGATCTGCGTCGGCGACGGGATCAGGCGAGGAGGCCTTGGGTGGCACAGGCCCGGGGCCGCTGATGAGGAGGACGCGCGTGGCACAGGCGGAGGGGCCGCTGATCTATGTCAGCTACGGGATGCGCAAGAGCGGCAGCACGCTCGCCTTCGAGCTCACGAAGGCCATCCTGGAGCAGAACGGCTTCCCGCAGCCGCGCCTCTCGCGCCAGGCGGTGCCGAGCGACGCCGGGATCAACTTCGTGCACCAGCTCTCGCAGGCGCAGCTCGAGGCCATCGAGGCGGAGGCGCGGGCGCTGGGCTCGCCCATGGTGCTCAAGACCCATGTGGCTCCCACGCCCGAGGCGGCGGCCTGGGTGGCGGCGGGGCGGATCCGGGGGCACTGCGTCTACCGCGACCCGCGCGAGATGGCCCTGTCCACCCTCGACCACGGGCGGCGCGCCCGCGAACGGGGCGAGCAGGCGTTTGCCAACATCGAGACGCTGGAGGACGCCATCGCCGACATCCACCACCAGGTGCCGAACTTCCTGGAATGGGTGCGCCTGCCCGGCTTCCTGCCGCTGTTCTACGACGACGTGGCGTTCGACACCCGCAGCACGGTGCGCCGCCTGTGCCGGCAACTGGGGCTGAAGGCCGACCCCGACGAGGTGGAGCGGATCGCCAAGCAGGAGCGGTTCACGCAGTACAACAAGGGGGTGCCGGGCCGCGCCAAGGAGCTTCCCCCCGAGGACGGCGAGCGCATCCTGGAGGCGTTCCGCGACTTCTACGAAGAGTTCATCCCGGACCGCGCGGCCGGTGCCAGGCCGCTGCTCCCCTCCGCTTCGCTCCTGGGCCGGTTCACGGTGCGCATCCTGAACCTCCTGCCTCCCGGGACCCCTTGGAGGAGCCGTCCACGCCCCTGAGGGACGCCGCCCTGTTCGCGTCGAAGTCTTGAAGCGTGTCAGACCGCCAGGCTTGGTCGGGAAAGGGGAGCGATCCGGGATCCGAGCGGCCGCCACGGACCGCCAGGGCCGGAGACACCTTCGCTTCCGGCTGGGCCGGATCTCGCGGCAGCCCGGCGCGAGAAAGCCCCCCGGCGGCGTGGCACTGTCCCGAAAAGCCGAGGGGCACGCCGGTGTCCCGGCGTGCCCCTCCATTATCTCGCCGTGCGGTCCGCCATGGGCGTATCCGCAGAGCCTTGAGCCAAATCCTAAGACTTAGCGGATGCCCACGGCGAGGTGACGACAGTGATAATGAGACACTGGACCACCTCCTTTCGCTGGTTGACGATGAGCCCCATATGGGATCTGGAACCGGGTTCGGGAAGGGGCCGCCCTGCGGCGCCTTGACCGGGTTCGACCATCGTCGCGGCGGGCCGCCCGCCGGCCCGACCGAAAACCATCAAAGCGCAGCCATGACCGAACTTCCGGCCCCTCTTCCCGTCCCCGTGGGCCGCCGCCGCACCTTCGCGATCATCTCGCACCCGGACGCGGGCAAGACCACGCTGACCGAGAAGCTGCTGCTGTTCGGCGGCGCGATCCAGCTCGCCGGCGAGGTGAAGGCCAAGAAGAACCGGGTCTCGACCCGCTCGGACTGGATGGGCATCGAGAAGGAGCGCGGCATCTCGGTCGTGACCTCGGTCATGACCTTCGAGTACGGGAACTGCGTCTTCAACCTCCTCGACACGCCGGGCCACGAGGACTTCTCGGAGGACACCTACCGCACGCTCACGGCCGTCGACTCCGCCATCATGGTGATCGACGCCGCGAAGGGCATCGAGGCGCGCACGCGCAAGCTCTTCGAGGTCTGCCGCATGCGCGACATCCCGATCGTGACCTTCGTGAACAAGCTCGACCGGGAGAGCCGCGACCCCTTCGACCTCCTCGACGAGATCGAGAAGACCCTGGCGCTCGACACCGCGCCCGTGACCTGGCCGATCGGGCGCGGACGGAGCTTCGCCGGCACCTACGACCTCCGGCACGACCGGGTGCGCCGCATCGACACCGAGGAGGAGCCGATTCCGGTGTCGGGCCCCGGGGACGAGGCGATCGCCAGGCTGCTGCCCGCCGAGGAGCTCGACGCCTGGCGCGACGAGGTCGGGCTGGCGCGGGAGGCCTGCAAGCCCTTCGACCTCGCGGCGTTCCGCGAGGGGCACCTGACGCCGGTGTTCTTCGGCTCGGCCTTGCGCAATTTCGGGGTCCGCGACCTCATCGATTCCATGGCGGCCTTCGCCCCGCCGCCCCGCGGCCAGGAGGCCGACAAGCGCCAGGTCGAGGCCGGCGAGCCGCGCATGACCGGCTTCGTGTTCAAGATCCAGGCCAACATGGATCCGAACCACCGCGACCGCATCGCCTTCATGCGGGTCTGCTCCGGCAAGCTGACCCGGGGCATGAAGGCGAAGCTCGTGCGCACCGGAAAGCCGATCCCGCTCAACACGCCGCAGTTCTTCTTCGCTCAGGATCGGGCGATCGCCGACGAGGCCTGGGCCGGCGACGTGGTCGGCCTGCCGAACCACGGCACGCTTCGCATCGGCGACACCCTCACGGAGGGCGAGGACCTCCTGTTCCGCGGCGTGCCGAGCTTCGCGCCCGAGATCCTGCGCCGGATCAAGCTCACCGACGCCATGAAGGCCAAGAAGCTCCGGGAAGCCCTGCAGCAGATGGCGGAAGAGGGCGTGGTGCAGCTCTTCGTGCCCCAGGACGGCTCGGCCGCGATGGTAGGCGTCGTCGGCGCGCTCCAGCTCGACGTGCTGAAAGAGCGCCTCCAGGCCGAGTACGGCCTGCCGATCGACTACGACACCACGCGCTTCTCGATCTGCCGCTGGATCGACGCCGACGACCGGGCGGAACTCGACCGCTTCGTCGACGCGCACCTCTCCTCCATGGCGAGCGACCTCGACGGCGCCCCCGTGTTCATGGCCACCACCGCGTTCTCGCTGCAATACGAGCAGGACCGGTGGAAGGCGATCCGCTTTTCCGACGTGAAGGACTACCAGCGCCACGACAAGGCGGCGTAGGGCTCGTTCGCTCCCTCTCCCCGCGAGCGGGGAGAGGGGGTGCAGATGCGGGGAGAGGGCGCTTACGCCCGCTCCTCCAACAGCCGCCTCAAGCCCGGATCGGTGAAGTCCCGCACCGTGAGGTCGGCGCCGAGCGCCGTCAGGGCTTCCGCCGTCTGGCCCGTCAGCACCCCGACCGTGACGAGGCCCGCGGCCTTGGCGGCCTTGAGCCCGGCGGGCGAATCCTCGAAGGCGACCGCCTCGTCGGGTTCCAGCCCCAACCGCTCCAGCGCCGTACGGTAGGGCAGGGGGTCGGGCTTGCCCCGATCGACGTCCTCGCCCGCGACCGTGACCGAGAAGCGCTCCGCGATCCCGAGCACGTCGAGGGTGTGGACCACGTTGGCGCGCGGGCCGTTGGTCACGAGCGCGACGCGGAGCCCCCGGGCGCGGGCCCAGTCGAGCAGGTCGAGGAGCCCGGCGAGCGGGGCGAGGTCGGGGCTCATGCGGCGGAAGAGCGCCTCCTTCTCCTCCGACAGGCGCCGGCGCTCCTCCGCGCTGCGGTCGGGCAGGAGGTCGGCGAAGATCCGGTCGTTGGTGCGGCCCGTGATCCGGGTCTGGTAGACCTCCTCGTCGACCGTGATCCCGAACGGCGCCAGGAAGTCCACGAAGGCGCGGATGTGCACCGGATCGGTGTCCGAGAGCGTGCCGTCCATGTCGAAGATCAGCGCCTTCAGGCGGGCGGCCCGGCCTGGCGTGGAAGCGCCCATCAGCCCACCGCCTCGAGCGGGCGCGCCGCCTTTTCCGGGAACCGCTGCTGCGTCGCGAGCACGTCCGCGACCGAGGGGATGCTGGCTTCGTTGCCGAGGTGCTGGATCGAATGGGCCGAGGCCGCGCGGGCGAAGAGGAAATGCTCGCGCCAGGGCAGCTCGGGCCGCGCCATGGCGGAGTACATGTAGGCGCCGTGGAAGATGTCGCCGGCCCCGTTGGTGTCGACGATGAGGTCGGAAGGCACGTCGAGGGAGGGCAGCACCCCTTCCGTTCCCGCCTCGTCGTACCAGACCATGCCGCGCTCGCCCAGGGTGACGCCGCCGATGCGGCAGCCGCGGGACTTCAGATAATGCAGCATCTCGACCGGCGTGAGCTCCATCTGCTCGCACAGGCGCTCGGCCACGATGGCGACGTCGATGAAGGCGAGGAGGTCGTGGGTGTTGGAGCGCAGGCCCCCGCCGTCGAGCGAGGTCAGGATCCCGGCCTCGCGGAAGGTCCTGGCATAGTGGATCGCGGCGTCGGGCTGGTGCCCGTCGAGGTGCAGGCCGCGGCAACCGGAGATGTTCAGGGGCGGGACCGGGTGGAGGTAATGGTCGTCGCGGCAGCGCACGATGGCGCGCTTGCCCCCGTGCGGCATGATGAAGGAGAGCGAGGATTCGTGCACCTTCCGGTGGTGGACCGAGATGCCGTATTTCGCCGCCATGTCGACGAACATGCGCCCGAGCCAGTCGTCCGCGACCGAGGTCAGCAGGTCCGGCACCACCCCGAGCTTGGCGCAGGCGAAGCCCGCCGTGACCGCGTTGCCCCCGAAGGAGATCGAATAGTCCCGGGCAACCGACTTCTCGTCGCCGGTCGGGATCTCGTCGGTCAGGAAGGTCACGTCGATGTAGCTTTGGCCGATGAAGAGGGCGTCCATCAGGGGCTCCATGGCGGCAGGGTGCGAGGCGGGGCCGGCGCAGGGGGCGTTCGCAAAGGCCCCTTGCGGCCTCGGCTCGCGGCGAGGTCGGGGACTTCTCCCCGAGATTGCGTTTCGGCTCAAGCCCCGCGCCGGGCGGCGCCGTCCTGGAGCATGATCCCGAAAAGTTGCAGACTTTTCGGATAGGATCATGCGGAACAGCAATGATTTAGCGGGCACGACCGCTTCAATCTGAAGCGATCGTGCTCCAGAACGGCTCGGCCGGCGCCAGATCGCCGAGCCGGGCCTCGATCTCGGCCCGGGCCGCGAGGCTCGGCTGCGCGCCGGGCCGGGTGCAGGCCAGCCCCCCGGCGACGCTGGCGCGGCGCAGGGCCGCGGCCATGTCAGCGCCCTCGTGCAGGGCCGCGGCGAGCGCGCCCAGGAAGCCGTCGCCGGCCGCCGTGGTGTCGACGATGCCGAGCCCCGGCAGCACCCCGACGCGCAGGCCCCCGCCGTCCGGCCGGGTCAGGACGGCTCCTTCGGCGCCGAGGGTCGCAAGAACCGGGGTGCCGAGCGCCCGGGCCAGGGCGGCGGCCGCATCAGGGCCCGGGCCGCCGATCGCTTCGAGCTCGCTCTCGTTGACGATCAGGAGATCGAGAAGCCCCGTCCAGTCCGGCGCCGGGAGCGGCCGCGCCGGGGCGGCGTTCAGGATCACGTGGGCGCCGCGCGCCCTGGCGCGGCGGGCGAGCGCCCGGTTCTCCTCCGGGGGCACCTCGTTCTGGAGCAGCACCACGGTGCCCGAATCGAGCCAGTCCTCCGGGACCAGCGCGTGCGCGGCGTCGAGATTGGCGCCGCTCGCCACCGTGATGACGTTGCGGCCGTCCCGGTCGACCATAATGCTGGCGCAGCCCGTGGGGCGGGGCGAGCGGGCGACCGCCGCGACGTCGACCCCTGCCCCGCCGACCGCCTGGATCAGGACCTCCCCGAATCCGTCCTCGCCCACGCAGCCCGCCATCGCGACTGTGCCCGGCCGACCCGCGGCCCGGGCGGCCGCGACCGCCTGGTTCGCGCCCTTGCCGCCCGCCACCGTGCGATAGGCCTCCGTCAGGATCGTCTCGCCCGCCCGCGGCAGCGTTTCGACCGCGAAGACGAGATCCATGTTGAGGGATCCGAAGACGAGGATCATGCGCACCCCTCCAAAGGCGTCGGACCGGGAGAGCCGAAGACAGGGATCATGCGCACCCCTCCAAGGGCATCGGATCGGGAGAGCCGAAGGCGAGGATCATGCGCACCCCTTTGAGGGCACCGGATCGGGAGAGCCGAAGGCGAGGATCATGCGCACCCCTTTGAGGGCACCGGATCGGGAGAGCCGAAGGCGAGGATCATGCGCACCCCTTTGAGGGCACCGGATCGGGAGAGCCGAAGGTGAGGATCATGCGTGCGTCCGGGCAAGGGGCGTTCGCGCCATAAGGCGCAAAAAGAGCGGGCTTGCGCAACCCGGATCCGGGACCGGAGGCGCCAAGGATCATTCCTGGCCCATCGGACGTTGAAGGAGGCGGGCGTGCCGCCAAGGTCGCGCCGCCCCCCGCCCGAGGTTCCTTTTCATGCCGAATCCGCTGCCCGCTCCGCCCCCGCAGGCCGAGGTACCCGCCGCCGGAACCCCGAGCGTGTCGGGCCTCATGACGCTCGCCGTCAGCGCGGTGGTGCTCGGAGCGCTCTATCTCGGGCGCGACGTGTTCGTGCCGATCTTCCTCGCGGTGCTGCTCGGCTTCGTGATCGCGCCGCTGGTGGACCTGTTGCGGCGCTGGCGCTTCGGGCGCGTGCCCTCCGTGATCGTCGCCGTGCTGGTGGCGCTCGGAATCATCCTGTCGCTCGGCACGGTGATCGGCCTGCAGGTGGCGGAGCTCGCCACCGACCTGCCGCGCTACGAGCAGACCATCCGGAGCAAGGTCGCGACCCTGAAGGACGGCACCATCGGGCGTCTCCCCGAGATGATGCGCAGCTTCAGCCGCCAGGTCGAAGAGGCCGCCAAGGAGACGCCGCCGACCGCGACGCCCGCGACGGGCAACACCACCCCGGAGCCGCAGCCGCTGCCCGTCGAGGTGCACCAGCCCGAGCCGACGCCGCTCCAGATCACCCGCGACTACCTGCTCCCCGTGGTCGCGCCGCTCGCGACCGTCGGCATCGTGTTCGTCGTCCTGGTCTTCATCCTGCTGCAGCGGGAGGACCTGCGCGACCGCATGATCCGCCTGTTCGGGTCGAGCGACCTCCACCGCACCACGGTCGCCATGGACGACGCGGCGCGGCGCCTGTCGCGCTACTTCCTGATCCAGCTCGGGCTCAACGCCTCGTTCGGGGTGATGATCAGCATCGGGCTGTGGGCGATCGGGGTGCCGAGCCCGCTGCTCTGGGGCATCTTCGCGGCGCTCATGCGCTTCGTGCCCTATATCGGCGCGATCCTGGCCGGCGCGATGCCCGTGATGCTCGCGGCGGCCGTCGACCCCGGCTGGTCGATGGCGCTGCTCACGCTCGCCCTGTTCGTCATCACCGAGCCCATGATGGGCCACGTGATCGAGCCCCTGGTCTACGGCCAGAGCACGGGGCTCTCGCCCTTCGCGGTCGTGATGTCGGCGATCTTCTGGACCTGGCTCTGGGGACCGATCGGGCTCCTCATCGCGACCCCGCTGACGCTCTGCCTCGTGGTGCTCGGCCGCCACGTGGAGCGGCTCGAATTCCTCGACGTGCTGCTGGGCGACCGGCCGGCCCTGACCCCGGCCGAGAACCTCTACCAGCGCATGCTCGCGGGCGATCCCGACGAGGCGCTCGATTACGCCGAGCAGCTCCTGAAGGAGCGCTCGCTCTCGTCCTATTACGACGACGTGGTGCTCGCCGGGCTCCAGCTCGCCGCCAACGATGCCGGGCGCGGCGTGCTGAGCGGGCCGCAGCTCGAGCGCGTGCGGCTGGCGATCCAGGCCCTGGTGCAGGACCTCGGCAGCCACGACGACGTGGAGCCGCCGGCGCCCAAGACCGAGGAGGATCCGGTCGCCCCGCGGGAGGTCGAGAAGGAGAAGCCCAAGAAGCCGCCGATCGACGCGGTGGCGCCGCCGCCGGACACCATCCCCGAGCCCTGGCGGGCGCCGGGCGCGGTGCTCTGCATCGCGGGCCGCGGCGCCCTCGACGAGGCCGCCGCCACCATGCTGGCGCAGCTCCTCGCCAAGCACGGGCTCGCCTCGCGCGTCGCCCCGCACGAGGCCGTCTCGCGCTCCGCGATCATGAGCCTGGACGTCGCCGGCGTCGAGATGGTCTGCATCTCCTATCTCGAGATCAGCGGCAGCCCGGCGCACCTGCGCTACCTGCTGCGGCGCCTGCGCCAGCGGCTTCCCAACGGCACCCCGATCCTGGTCGGCCTGTGGCCCGCCGAGGATGCGATCCTCTCCGACGATTCCATGCGCAAGTCGCTCGGCGCCGACTACACGGTGTCGTCCCTGCGCGCCGCCGTGATCGCCTGCCTCGAGGCGGCCGCGAAGGAGAGCGGAGCCGAGCCCGCCCCGGCGGCCGCTCCCGCGGGAGCGGTGGAGCGCGCGCCGCTGCCGGCCTGAGGCGCATATGTGGCGTGGTCCCGCCTTTCGGACCTGATGGAGGTCGCGCCTTCTCTCGCGCCGCCTTCCGCCTCGCGCCGGACCTGATAGAGGTTGGCGTGCCGGGCTCGTGATCGGCCCGGCCGCGCTCTCCTTTCAGGTGCTCCCATGCTCAAGGGCCTCGACCCGATCCTGTCCCCCGACCTCCTGCACGTGCTGCGCTCCATGGGCCACGGCGACGAGATCGTCGTGGTGGACGCCAACTTCCCGGCCGATTCCATGGCGCAGCGCCTCGTGCGCCTCGACGGGCTCACCGTCACCGCGGTCGCGGACGCGATCCTCTCGGTGATGCCCCTCGACGACTTCGTGCCCGAGGCCGCCTGGCGCATGGAGGTGGTGGGCGACGCGAACGCCGAGCAGCCGATCTTCAGCGAGTTCCGCGCCATCCTCGCCCGCCGCGAGGGCCCGCGCTTTGCGCTTGCCGCCCTCGAGCGCTTCGCCTTCTACGACCGCGCCCAAACGGCCTACGCGATCGTCGCCACCGGCGAGCGGCGGCTCTACGGCAACATCATCCTCAAGAAGGGCGTGGTGCGGCCGGAGGGATAGCGACGAACGATGCGCTGTCGTTTTGGCAGTTGACCGCCTGTGTCGAGGGCTTCCGGAAGGCGGATGATGCGAAGGCCGCTTAGGTGATCACAGCCGAGGATGCCTTAGCCGAAATGATTGGCATCTGACGGGAAGTGAGAGCCTTCCGCTTCCTGACCTCCCGGACGCCCGGGTGCAGGGGAGAGCGGGACCCTCTCGGATCAGCGGCGGGCGGCCGACCGCTGGAACTCCTCGGTAGCCTGATCCCCAGCGCGGCCGCGGGCCATTTCGATGCACCCGTCGACCGTCGTGCAGGGACCGGCCTGGCCGACCTTGATGGCGGCGGCGAGCACGGCGCGCAGCTCCGTGTCGCAGTCCTGAGCGATGGCCGGCTTTACGGCCCTGTAGGAGGCTCTTTCCTGCTTGAGGCGGTCCAGGACGCGGTCGACGCATTTCCCCATGGCACTGCGCTCGGCGGCAGGGATCGCCTTCATGTTGATGGCAGCGGGCTTCTGAGCCTGGGCGAGCGCAGGCGTCACAACGGCAGCGGAGGCGGCGAGAGCGGCGAAGACGGCGATCCCGGTAAGGCGATGGTTCATGTCGGCGCTTCCTCTTCAGTTGCAGCTCTTTTGGCAAGCTTCTGAGTCTGTGTGACGGGGTCACATTTCTTCAGTGTTGCGCGAATTATTTCGTCTCGCAACGCCGCGCGGCAAACTGGGATGGGGTTCCCAAGGCCGCTCAGGAGATCACCTCTGAGGAAGAGGACGCATCCGTCACAGGCACGGCCGAACCTCACTCGCGAGTAACCTTGTACGTAGACGCCAAGACCCTCGGCACTGAGCAAGCAGACGCCGCGGGCAACTGGTCCTTTACGATTGCGGCCGGGCTCCGCAACGGCACCCAAGCCATCACAGCTATTGCCGCCGATGCAGCCCAGAACGCGAGCTCCGTTTCCGATGAGACCGTCGTGACGGTCGATACCGTACCGCCGCATGTCACGGTCGGACTTTCCGACAGGGCCCTGGAAGCCGGCGAAACCTCGCTCGTCACGTTCACCTTTACGGAGGCCCCGGTAGGCTTCTCGGTCAATGACCTGACGGCCGAGGGCGGCACCCTCTCGGGGCTCAGCGCCACGACCGATCCGATGGTTTACACCGCGATTTCCACGCCTACGGCCGATCTGGAAGACGCCACCAACGTCATCATGGTCGGGACCGGCTGGTCGGACGCCGCCGGCAGCGGACCTGATGGCACCGCAGCTTCTGTGAACTACACGATCGACACCCGCGTGAACAAAGCTCCGAGCGCCGTCACTCTGCTCGATCCGGTGAGCCCGACGCTCGAGGGTGGGGCGCCCGAGAAGGTGGCGGACATCGCCGTCACCGACGACGAGCTCGGCACCGAGACCCTTTCGCTGGTGGGGGCGGATGCAGGCTCGTTTGAGATCCGCGGAACCGAGCTGTGGTTCCGGAGCGGACTTCGAGGGGAGCACCGGCGGCCCCTCTCAGCCGCGCCGAGAGCGCCTGATCGAAATCCACCCGCCGAGGGCTCCTCCGATCACCGCACCGGGGATTCCGGCCAGGCCGGCAATGCCCATCGCCACGACACCGGCCGCGGCGTGTCCCGCGTAGTTCGAGCCTCCCGCTTCGGGCGGGGTCAAGATCCACAGGGCGGCCAGGAACATGACCAGCATGGCAGCTACGGCTCCGATGACAGCGCCGGCGGCCGCGAACAGGCATCCCCTCATCCGGCCTTCCCGCGCAACTTCACCCCCGGCTCGCCGCCGCTCGTGAACTCGACGCCGGGCCGTAGGCGCAGCCCATGACCGTGAAGACGACGGATCATGAAGAGCGTCTGCCGGAAGGTCATGCGACGGTAGCCTCAATGCCTATTTCAGTTCGGAGGCTATGGTATCCCATTGGCGCCATGCTTGAGAAAGGCAGGCCGCTTCGTCAGGCGCTCGAAATAGGTCGCGACGGCCGAAAGGTGAGGGCGGGCTATCGGTGTCGAAAGCCAGCGATTGACCGAAAGGCCCAGCACTATGTCGGCAAGCGTGAAGGTGCCGCCACAAACGAACGCATCTGTCCGTCTCAGCTGCGCATCAAGGATGTCCATATTTCGGTTCCATGCGTGCACCGAGGCAGCGATTGAATCAGGGTCGGCATGCGCCGCGCTCCTGCGGACAAGCGCCATGAACGCGTAGCGCCAGGAGCCGTTCAGCTCGGTCGCCTGCCAATCCATCCACTGCTCGACGCGAGACCGCTCTATCGGCGACGCGGGCAGGAGATCCACACGCTGCTCTCGGGCAGCGAGATAGCGGCAGATCGCATTCGATTCCCACAGGACGTGAGCGCCATCACGAATGACGGGTACCAAGGCGTTTGGATTGAGCTCGAGGAACTCCGGCTCCTGCGTGTCTCTGAAGCCAGAACCCCACTCCTCCCGGACGATCGGGAGTTCAAGCTCGTCGCAGAGCCATAGAACCTTCCGGACATTGATCGATGAGGCTCTGCCGAACACGGTGATCATCGTCAATGCCGTCTCATCATCGAATGTCCCTTCGCCTCCAGGTGCTCAATGAGGAGGTTCACCGAGGCATCAGGAAGTGGATGAAGCGGTTCGGGTCGAACTGAGTCCAGAAGATGAGTCCCATGATCACGGGGACGGCGATCAGCGCGATGATGAGGTGCCTTTTTCTTTCTGATCTTCACTTCAGGTAGCCCTTGGGTTTCAGAGGGGCGGTGAAGAGCGGCCCGGCCTGAAATCCACTAGTGGGCCGGGCTCTCACCATCCGGAATGCGTTACGACGGAAGCAGATCGATGACACGCATGATGGCGACGGCGCTTCCGTTATTCTTGCTGTGTTCCGGCATGCCTTTGGCGCAGCCCCATAGATCGCCCTTTTTGTATAGGTGACTTCCGTGTCCCGTATCGACCGTCAACTCGCCCTCCAAGACATGGCAGACCATGTCGTTTTCCATGGCCGAGCTGCTGGTGCCGGTGCCAGGCTGGTAGATGAGGTCCCGCATCGATATCGTCTTGTAGTTCGGTATCATCGTCTCGGTTTTCGGGTACCGCACGCTACGAACGCCTGGAGCGATTTCGTCCCCTCGGGGCGCACCAGAGCTTTGAGCGACGGCTTGCCCGATCGGGACGGCTGTGGCTGTGACGGCCAGGCCGATCAGCGCTGTGCGACGGTCAACATGTTCCATTTCGATCTCCTGTCTCAGCCCAACGGAAGCTTCTACCGCATTTCGGAGCAACTGTATCATCTCGCCTTCGAGGCCCGGCGGAGTGAGCGGGAGAGGAGGGAGACCGTCACTTGCGGCGGAGAAAGGGAGGAATGTCCCTCCGGTGCCGGCATTCATAGACAGGAGAGCAACGACATTCGCGGAGTCGAGCTCTTCGGCGCTAACGGGACAGACGGCGCCTCTCGGGGTGCATCCTGATGCAACGAACGCCTCGTGAGCAGCAACAAAGTCAGCTCCTAAGGCTCCGGCGCCCTTGCCAGCGGGAGTGACGGACCGCGCCTTCGTACAAGGCGCGCATTTCACCTCTATGCGCGTCGGCACACGGCTGTCCTGCGCGACGGTGTCGTAGGAACTCCCGCACCCCCATGCCGTGGCGACGGTCGGATCCCCGTATCGGGACGGTCACGGAGTGCGGACCGATCCAGCGGAGGCGCCGTGCTGGTCCGAGAGGCCTCCGGCTTCGGTCCGCACCCCTCAAGCCCCTTTCCGCTTCAGCGCCGCCCAGGCGCGCTGGGCCGCGTCGGCCTCCTGGAGCGCCTCGCGCAGGCGCGACCAGCGCCGGCCGCCGCCGTCCTCGCGCACGGCCCGCTGCAGGGCCGCGCGCTGGCCCAGCAGCACCACGAGGCGGCTGCCGCGGGTGACGCCGGTGTAGAGGAGGTTGCGGCGCAGCATCGGCGCGTGGTCGAGGGTGAGCGGGACCACGACCGCCGGGTACTCGGACCCTTGCGCCTTGTGGATCGTGGTCGCGTAGGCGAGCACGAGCGCGTCGAGCTCGCCGAAGCCGTAACTCACCTCGCGCCCGTCGAAGAGCGCCGTCAGGGTCTCGGCCTCCGGGTCGAGCCTGAGCACCTGCCCGACGTCGCCGTTGTAGACCTCGCGCTCGTAGTCGTTCTGCACCTGCATGATCCGGTCGCCCGGCGAATAGGTCCAGCCGAAGCGCTGCACCCGGGTCTCCCGCGCCGGGTTCAGGGCCGCCTGCAGGGTGAGGTTGAGCGAGCGCACCCCCAATCCGCCGCGGTTCATCGGCGCCAGCACCTGGATGTCGCGCACGGGATCGAGCCCGAAGCGCTTCGGGATCCGCTCGCGCACCAGCGTGACGAGCTTGTGCACGCCCTCCTCCGCGTCGTCGGCTTCGACGAAGTAGAAATCGGAATCCGCCACCGGCTCGAGGTCCGGCACCTCGCCGCGGTTGATCCGGTGGGCGCTCGCCACGATCCGGCTCGCGGCGGCCTGGCGGAACACCTCCGTCAACCGCACCACCGGCACCGCGCCCGAGCCGATGACGTCGGCGAGCACCTGGCCGGCGCCGATCGAGGGCAACTGGTCGACGTCGCCGACGAGGACGAGCCCGGCGCCCTCGGGCAGCGCCCGCACGAGCGCGTGCATGAGGCGCAGGTCCACCATCGAGGTCTCGTCGACCACGAGCCAGTCGCAGTCGAGCGGCCGCGTCGGCCCGCGTCGGAAGCTCTGGTCGAAGCCGTCGACTTCGAGCAGGCGGTGGATCGTGCGCGCCTCCATGCCGGTGCTCTCCGCGAGGCGCTTCGCCGCCCGGCCCGTGGGGGCGCAGAGCGCGACGGTCGCGCCGCGCTCGGCCAGGGCGTGGAGGATGCCGCGCACGAGGGTCGTCTTGCCGACGCCCGGCCCGCCCGTGATCACGATGAGCTTCGTGGCCAGCGCGAGGCGCAGGGCCTCGCGCTGGCCCTCGGCCAGGGTCACGCCCATGGCGGCCTCGGCGCGGTCGATGGCGGCCTCCGTGCCGACCGGCTCCGCCTCGACGGGTTCGAGCGCCATGCGGGCGAGGCGCCGGGCGAGAGCGCGCTCGGCCCCGTGCAGCCCGGCGAGGAAGAGGCAGCGCCGCCCCTCGACCTCGTCGATCACGACCTCGCCGGCCTCGTCCGCGCGGGCGAGCGCCGCGTCGACGAGATCGGTGCCGACGCCGAGGAGCCGCGCCGCGTCGCTCCGCACCACGTCGAGGGGAAGCCCGCAATGGCCCTCGTTCATGGCCTCCACGAGCGAGGCCGTGATCCCGGCCTCGATGCGAAGCGGCGCGGTGCGTCCGACGCCCAACCCCAGGGCCAGCCGGTCCGCGGCCTCGAAGCCGAAGCCGCGGATGTCGCGCACCAGGCGGTAGGGGTTGTCGCGGATCAGCGCGACCGCGTGCGGCCCGTAGCATTTGTGGATGCGCACCACCCGCGCGCCGTCGACGCCGTAGCGGTGCAGGAAGAGCGCGATATCGCGTAAGACCCGCTGCTCCGCGAACGCGCTGGTGATCTGGCGCGCGCGCCAGGGCCCGACGCCCTCGACGCCGCGCAGGCGCTCGGGCTCGCGCTCGATCACCGTGAGGAGCTCCTCGCCGAAGAGGTCGACGAGCTTGCGGGCGAAGACCGGGCCGATGCCGTGCACGAGCCCGGAGCCGAGATATTTCTCCAGCCCGTCGAGGCTGGTGGGCGCCGCGGTCGCGAGGGTCTCGGCGCGGAACTGCACGCCGTAGGCGCGGTCGTTCACCCAGGCGCCGGCGGCTTCCACGGCCTCGCCGGCTGCCACCGCGGGCGCGTTCCCCACCACGGTGACGAGGCCGCGATGGCCGCGCGCCTGGACGCGCAGGACGCAGAAGCCGGTCTCGGGATTGTGGTAGGTGACGCGTTCGATCGCGCCCGCGACCGTGCCGGACTCCAAGCCCGCCGGTATGCCGGTCCCGTCGGTCTGCGCGTCGCCGTAATCGACGGCGAGCTCGCGGGCCTCCAGCGGGTCCCGGCCGGACGGCCCGGGATCCGCGGCGCCGTCCGCCGGGCCGAAGGCGTGGTCCGTCATCGGGGTGATCTCAAGCCTCTGCAGCCTCGTCCGGCAGGTCGAGGGCGTGGTCCGTCATCAGCGGATCGCAGGACTCCGCGGCGCCGAAGGCGTGGTCCGTCATCCGGAAATATCCAAGAAAAGGCCGGCCGCACGAGGGCGCGGCCGGCGGAACCGTTCAGCGATGCGAGGGGCCGCCTACGCGGCCTTCCTGCCGGGCCAGCCGAGCGCCATGAGCTTGGCCTTGGCGTAGTCGCGGACCTCGTCGCGCAAGGCGGGCGAGAGCGCGTTGAGGCTCTTCTGCGTGTCGGCGTGCAGCATGAGGTCGGTGACCGCGTTGATCGACTTCGCCTTGTCGATCTTCTTCTTGAGCGCGGCCTCGATCTCGCTCTCGGCCTCCACGAGCTCGACCCGGGTGGTCTCGGGCGCGGCTTCGACCTGGGCTTCGACGCGGACGTCCGCGCGCGGCTCCGGCGCGGCTGCCTCGCCGCCCGCCGGACGGCCCTGCCTGAACTCGTCCGCCTCTTCCTCCGAGTAGACGAGGCCGTGGAGCTCGATCAGCTTGAGGATCACCCGGTCCTTGGCGCGCTTCTCGGCCATGGCATAGACATAGGCCGCCTGCTTGCCCGAGACGCGGTAGTTCACGCCGATCAGCGCCTCGCCGATCGACCATTCGACCCGGTCGCCCATGCGGCCGGTGACCAGGATCACGGCCTCGTCGCGCTCGGCGCGCACGAGGGTCGGCGGGTCGTAGGCGATCTTGGCCTGGGCGGCGATGCGCTCCAGCGCCTTGTGGTAGATCACGGCCTGGCCCTGGACGCGCCAGATGTTGCCGGCCATCGGCTCGCCGAACTTGGCGAGGGTCTCTGCAATCTGCTTGTCGGCACTGCTCATGTTCGCTCGTCCCATCCTGTCGCGGCGGTCTGAAGGCCCTCGCGCAGGAGGGGCGGCAGCACACCTGTTCCTTGTTTGTTCTAGATAGGGATCGGGAGCGTTAAAGTCCAGCAAAACCAAGAGAAAAGTGGCCCCGGAGGGCCGGTTTTCCGGCCCCTGCGACACCTTTTCCCGGGGCCCCAAGGATCGGTCAAGCTTAACCGCCGGAGACGCCCCTGGCCAGCCGCCTTTCGTTTGACGAGATGCTTTGCGTTCTCTATTTGTTCAGGGAAGAGTCATCTCGCGCGAGCTTTGCCGTTTCGGCCGCCCGTCTGCGCCCGACCAGGAACTCTGCCAGGAACCCCGCGATGTCCGTGCACGCGCTCTCCGACCATCCCTCCCGCCGCGGAGCGTCGCGGGGGGCGGCCGCGCGGCGCGGGCGCCGGAAGGGACCGACGGGCGCCCCGACCCGCGACGACCTGCGCGCGGATTTCGTGGCGATCTGCGAGATCGACCCGGCGGTCGAGGCCCTGCAGGCCCCGGACGGGCCGGCCGCCTTCACGGTCGGGGACGAGACGGTCGAGCATCTCCCGGATTTCGAGATCGTGCGCGACGGCGTCGCCATGCTCGTCGACGTGGTCCCGGATTCCGACCTGATCCGGCATCCCCTGCGCACCGCGCTCGTGGGCGGCGCGGTCGCGGAGGACGGGCGGCCGCTCGTGGTCGAGACCACCTCCTCGATCCGCGCCGAGCCGCGCTACACCACGGTCCGCCTCGTGCACGAATGCCGCCGCACGCCGGTCTCGGCCGGCGACCGGGTGCGCATCCTGCATCACCTGAGCGAGACCGGCACCGCGCCGCTGATCGAATGCGCCGGCGTAGTCCAGAACACCCGCGACGGCGTCGCCGCCGTGCTCGCGCTCGCGGTCGAGGGCCTCGTGACGATCGACATCGACCGTCCCATCCTGCCCGAGACGGCCGTGCGCCGGCGCAAGCTCGCCGATCCGGAGTTCTGAGGCGAGCGGGATCCCCTCTCCCCTTTAGCGGGAGAGAGCCTGCCCTCGGGCTCTGACCTGAGGGGTGGCCTCGCGAAGCGGGTCGGGAGAAGGGCTGTCAGACGTCGAGCGCCCAGCCGCAGAACGGAGCCTCTCCCTCCCTTCAGGGGAGGGCGACGCGGCGGAAGCCGCGCGGGGTGGGGTGTTCGCCGCCAGGCGAGTTCTTGGCCCGGCATCGCCGGATGCGCTGCGCGCAACACCCCGCCCGCCCTTCGGGCACCCTCCCCTGAAGGGAGGGAGAAGGGGGCGGCAGCGGAGCGATCGCGGTTGGCAAGCGCGGCCCCTCTCCCGGCTCGCTCCGCTCGCCACCCTCACCCGCTAAAGCGGGAGGGAAACGCGGCCCTCACCTCTGCCCGTAGCGCCGCGTCAGGTGGCGGATGTAGGGCTCCACCTCCAGCCCCCGCCCGGTCGCCCGCGCCAGGATCCCGTCGCGCCCGAAGCGGCGGCCGTGCTGCCAGACATGGGTCTTCAGCCAGGCGTGGAGCGGAGCGTAGTCGCCGCGGCCGAACCCCGTCGCGATCCCCTCGTCGCCCAAGGCGGTCTCGAAGAGCTGGGCGCCCATCACGTTGCCGATCGTGTAGGTGCAGAACGAGCCGAACATGCCCGACGACCAGTGGATGTCCTGCAGGCAGCCATCGGCGTCGCCGGGCGGGGCGAGGCCGAGGTCGCGCCGCATGGCGGCGTTCCAGGCCTCCGGGATGTCGGCGACCTTGAGCGTGCCCGCGATGAGATCGGCCTCGATCTCGACCCGCAGCATGATGTGGAGATCGTAGGTGAGCTCGTCCGCGTCCGTGCGGACGAGGCCCGGGCGCACCGCGGTGACGGCGCGGTGGAAGGCGGCCGCGTCCACGTCGTCCAAGGAGGGCGCGAAGGTCTCGCGCAGGTCGGCGAAATGCAGGTCCCAGAAGGCGCGGGAGCGGCCGACATGGTTCTCCCACAGGCGCGACTGCGATTCGTGCGCCCCGAAGCTCGTGCCCCCGACCGCGTAGAGCTGCTTGAGGTCGGTGGCGAGCGCGGTGCGGGTGTAGGCCGGATCGACGTTCTGCTCGTAGAGGCCGTGGCCGACCTCGTGGAAGGCGCCGAAGATCGCCGGCGGCGCGAAGGTCTCGGCCCGGCGCATGGTGATGCGCACGTCGTGGCGGGTGAACGAGATCTCGAACGGGTGGACCGTGAAGTCGAGCCGTCCGCGGGCGAAGTCGTAGCCGAATTTTTCCCCGATCCGCTCGCCGAAGCGGCGCTGGCCTTCCGCCGGAAAGGGCCGGTGCATGAAGTCGGTGCGCGGCGCCCTCTTCGCCTCCGCGGCCATGCGGATGTCGCGCAGGGCCGGGCGCAATCGGTCGAACAGGGCGCGGACGCTCGCGGTGGTCTCGCCGGGCTCGTAGAGGGAGAGAAGCGCGTCGTAGGGGTGATCGGCATGGCCGATGGCGTCGGCATAGGCGCGCTGGAGGTCGATCGTCGCGGCGAGATGCGGCGCGAAGATCGTGAAATCGTTCGACTTGCGCGCCTCGATCCAGGCCGCGTTGGCGCGCGGGCGCAGCTCCGCCTTCGCCCGGATGAGCTGCGCCGGGATGCGGCCGTGGAACGCCACCGCGTCCCGCACCGCCGCGACCTCGCGGCAGGCCGCGTCGTCCCCGGGCGCGCTCTGCACCGCCGTCTCGGCGGCATCGAGCGCCCGGAGGGTCGCGGGCGCGAGCAGGCGCTCCCGCGCACTCTCCATGAGGGTCGCGATCTGGTGGCCGCGCGCCTCGACGCCGCCGCTGGGCATCACGGTGCGGGAATCCCACACGAGGAGCGAGGCCGCGCAGAGCAGGTCGTTGACCGCGCCGATCTCGCGGCGCAGCGCTTCAAGGCTCATCCAAACCTCCAGAAGATATCAGGCGGCCGCGTCCAGGCCGACGCCGCCGGTGTAGAGGTGGCACGCCGTCGGGCGCTCGGCCGAGCCGGGGATCAGCGGCGGCACCTCGCGCGGGCAGCGCGGGCCCGCATGCGGGCACCGGGTGTGGAAGGGGCAGCCGGGCGGGGGCGCGAGCGGCGAGGGGATCTCGCCGGCGATCGGCCGGAACTCGGCGAGGTCCGCCTCCTCGGTGACGAGGCGCGGCACGGAGGCCAGGAGCGCCTGGGTGTAGGGGTGTTGCGGGCGCTCGTAGAGCGCCACCGTCTCGCCAATCTCGACGATGCGGCCGAGATACATGATCGCGACCCGGTCCGAGATGTGCCGCACCACGCCGAGGTCGTGCGAGATGAAGAGGTAGGTCAGGCCGAGCTCGCGCCGGAGCTTCAGGAGCAGGTTGATGATCTGGGCCTGGATCGACACGTCGAGGGAGGCCACCGGCTCGTCGCAGACGATCACGTCCGGCTGCATGGCGAGCGCGCGGGCGATGGCGATGCGCTGGCGCTGGCCGCCGGAGAACTGGTGCGGGTAGCGCTCCGCGAAGGCCGGATCGAGGCCGACGAGATCGAGCCATTCGGCGACGTAAGCCTTCGCCTTGGCCCGCGGGACGAGGCCGTGGGCGATCGGGCCCTCCATCAGGGTGTCGCCGACCTTGATGCGCGGGTTGAGCGAGGCGAAGGGGTCCTGGAACACGGTCTGGACCCGGGTCGTGAGCTTGGTGCCGGATTCCGACATCATTGGCCGGCCGTCGAGGCGCACGGTGCCGGCGGTCGGGCGCATGATGCCGGCCGCGATCCTCCCCAGGGTCGATTTCCCGCAGCCCGATTCGCCGACGAGCCCGAGGGTCTCGCCCTTGGCGATGCCGAGCGTCACCGCGCGCACCGCCTGCACGCTGCGCGTCTCCACGTCGCCGCCGAGCTTCGCGGCGATGCGGTCGCCGAGCGTCAGCTTCGGGTCGAAGCGCTTGGAGACGTCGACGAGATCGAGGATCGGCGGGGTCATGGCGCATGTTCCATGAATGCCCCAGGCGCGCCCGCTCTCCCTTTGGCGAGGAGAAGCGTCAGCCGGACAGAACGCGCCGCGGCCCCCCCTCCCCTCAGGGGAGGGTGGACGCCGTCAGGCGGCCGGGTGGGGTGTTCGCCGAAGGCGAGCTCTTGCTCCAGCCTTGCAGGATTCGCTTCGCGCAACACCCCACCCCGCGCGGCTTCGCCGCGTCGCCCTCCCCTGAGGGGAGGGAGGTGGGATCCGGCGCCGTCGCGTTTCATCGGAGACATCATGCCGCGAGCCCCGCCGGGTTGTGGCAGCGCAGCGCGCCGGCCTCGTCCGTGACGGTCTCGGGCGCGGTGCGGCAGGCCTCGGTGGCGAAGGCACAGCGGGGCGCGAAGGCGCAGGCCGCGCCGAGCCGCAGCAGCGAGGGCGTCGAGCCCGGGATCTGGGGCAGGTCGACTCCGCGCGGGTTGCGGCTCGGAACGGAATCGAGGAGGCCGCGGGTGTAGGGGTGGCGCGGGTTCTTCAGGATGGCCCGCGTGGGGCCCGCCTCCACCATCTTGCCGGCATACATCACCATGATGTGGTCGGCGAGGCTCGACACGGTGGCGAGGTCGTGGGTGATCCAGATCATCGCGGTGTCGGAGCGGCGGACCAGTTCCCGCATCTCGTGGATGATCTGGGCCTGGACCGAGACGTCCAGCGCCGTGGTGGGCTCGTCCGCGACGATGAGCGCCGGGCGGTGCAGCAGCGCGATCGCGATCGCGACCCGCTGGCGCATGCCCCCCGAAAGCTGGTGCGGGTAGGCCTTGACCCGCGAGGGCGGGTCCGGGATGCCGACCTTGGCCAGCGTCTCGATCATCAGCGCGCGCGCGGCGCGGCCCGACAGGCGCTCGTGCGCCTGCACGGCGAGGAGCATCTGGTCGCCGATGGTGAGCACCGGGTTGAGCGTCGCGGTGGCGTCCTGGAACACCATGGAGATCCGCCGGCCGCGGATCGCCTTCATCTGGTCGGGGGAGAGCTTCGTGAGATCGCGGCCCTCGAAGCGGATCGCGCCGCGCACGATCCGGCCCGGCGGATCGACCAGGCCGAGGATCGAGTAGCCCGTCACCGACTTGCCCGAGCCCGACTCGCCGACGAGCCCGAGCACCTCGCCGCGGCGCAGCGCGAACGACACCCCGTCGACCGCCTTCACGACGCCCGCGCGGGTGAAGAAATGGGTGGCGAGATCCTCGACTTCGAGGAGCGGAGCGGCCGGCTGCGTCATCGCTTCAGCCTCGGCCCGGAGGGGTCGCGGATCACCGTGAGGAGGCTCATCGCTTCAGCCTCGGATCGGAGGGGTCGCGGATCACGGGGGAGCGGCTCATCGCTTCAGCCTCGGATTGAACTGGTCGCGGATCTGGTCGCCGACGAGGTTGATGGCGACGATCAGGACGATCAGCGCGACGCCGGGATAGACCGAGATCCAGTAGCGGCCCGACATCATGTACTGGAAGCCGTTGGCGATCAGCATGCCGAGCGACGGCTCGGTCACGGGCAGGCCGAGCCCGAGGAACGACAGGGTCGCCTCGAGCGAGATCGAGCTCGCGATCTGCACCGTCGCGACGACGATGAGCGGCGGCATCACGTTCGGCAGGATGTGGCGGAAGACGAGGCGGGCGCCGCTCAACGGCACCGCGAGCGCGGCCTCGACATAGTCCTTGCGCCGCTCGGCCGAGGCCGCGCCGTAGGCCGTGCGCGCGAAATAGGCGTATTGCGCGGCGACGAGCGCCGCCGTGAGCTGCGTCTTGCCTTGCCCCAACAGCGCCACGAGCACGAGCGCGAGCAGGATCGCCGGGAAGGAGAGCTGCAGGTCAACGACGCGCATGATCGCGGTCTCGATCTTGCCGCCCGCATAGGCCGCCACGATCCCGAGCGTGGTGCCGATCACGAGCGCCGTGAGGCCCGCCATCAGGCCCATCTGGATCGAGATGCGCAAGCCGTAGAGGATCGCGGAGAGGAGGTCGCGCCCGCTGGCATCGGTGCCGAGCCAGTGGGTGTAGCCGTTCGAGCCCACGTAGCCCGGCGGGCGGCGCGCGTCGCGAAGCGTGAGGTTGCCGATGTCGTAGGGGTCCTGCGGCGTGATCCAGGGCGCGAGCGCGGCGACCGCCACGATGGCGACCACGACGCCGAGCGCCGCGAGCGCGATCCGGTTCTCGCGAAACTCGGCCCAGGCCGCGCGCCAGGGCGAGACGGGCGCCGGCGCCGGCGCCGGGGCCGGCGGCGCGGTGCCGCGGCTCTCGTCCTCGACCTCCACGGGCACGATGGGCGCGTCAGTCGGAGCGCTGCTCATGCGCGTGCTCCTGTCCGCTCTCGTGAGGCGGGGGATAGGGGGCGGTCGCTCATGCCTTCGCTCCCGGCCGCAAGCGCGGGTCGAGGAGGGCGTAGACGAGGTCCACGACCACGTTGATGGTGACGAAGAGCGCCGCGACGAGCACGAGATAGGCGACCATCACGGGCCGGTCGAGGGAGTTGATGGCGTCGATGATGAGCTTGCCGACGCCGGGCCAGGAGAAGATCGTCTCGGTCACGACCGCGAAGGCGAGCGTCGAGCCGAATTCGAGCCCGAACACGGTGACGATCGGGATCGAGATCAGCTTCAGGACGTGCCGGCGCAGGATCGTGGCCTCCGAGATCCCGGCCGCGCGCGCGAACTTCACCGTGTCGGTGAGCATCACCTCGCGGGTGCCCGCGCGGGCGAGCCGGATCATCATCGCGAACTTGAACAGCGAGAGGTTCAAGGCCGGCAGGGCGAGGTGCTTCCAGCCCTCCAGCGTCAGGAAGCTCCATTGGATGCCGAAGAGCTCGCGCGTCGGGCCGCGGCTCCCCGCCGGCAGCCAGCCGAGCTGCACCGCGAAGGTGAGGATCAGGATGAGGCCGATCCAGAAGGTCGGCACCGAGAAGCCGAGGATCGAGACCGCCAGGATGGTCTTGGAGACCGGGCTGTCCGGCCGGTAGCCGGCATAGATCCCGAGCGGCACGCCGATCAGCGTCGCGGCCAGCACCGCGATCAGCGTCAGTTCGAGCGTGGCGGGAAGCCGGCTGAGGATGAGGTCGATGACCGGCATCCCGAACAGGAACGAGCGGCCGAGGTCGCCGCGCAGGAGATTGCCGAGGAAGACGAAGTACTGCTCCCACAGCGGCCGGTCGAGGCCGTAGCGGGCGATCGCCTGGGCGCGGATGTCCTGGGTGGCGTCGGGCGAGATGATGACGTCGATCGGGTTGCCGATCGCGTAGACGCCCACGAACACGAGCGCCGACATGGCGAGCATCACGAGCGCCGCCTGCAGGATCCGCTGGATGATGAAACCGAGCATGGGCTCCTGAAACAATCAGAATTGGGGCCGGTCCGATCCGGGGCGGATCGCCACAGGGTGCGGTTCGCACCCCACCCCGTCAGGGGGCGGTGCCGGCAGGGCAGGAGACCCACTTCCCTCCCCCCGCTTGCGGCGGGGAGGGGTAGGGGTGGGGGGTGCTGGGGAAGTGCTGAGCGTGTCCAGCCCGGCACACGGGCCGCGGCACCGCCCCCCACCCTTAGTCCCTCCCCGCCGCAAGCGGGGGGAGGGAGACGTGGTGCCTCCAATCTCACTGGGCGTCCATCCCACCCGCCCCTGCGGAGCATGCTCCCTTGGCAGGGAGGGATGAGCGAGCCCCTACTTCGCCGGCGCGATGTCCATCGCCAGCGTGTCCTCGTCGACGCGGGTGCGCAGCATCTGGACCTTGTCCTTGCGCAGGGTCCAGGCCGACGACACCGCGGCGAGCGGGATCAGGGGCCGGTCCTTGGCGGTGAGCTCGCCGGCCTGCTCGAGGTAGGAGCGGCGCTTGGCCTCGTCCATCTCGACCGCGGCGGCCTGGAGCAGCTTGTCCATCTCGGGGTTGACGTAGTTGCGCCAGTTGAACGCGCCGAGCTTGAGCTGCGGGCTGTTCGAGTGCACGAGCGACGAGAGGGTGTAGTTCGCCTCGCCCGTGAGCGTGCCCCAGCCCGACATCACCATGGAGAGGTCGCCGCGCGTGCGGGCCGGGAACAGCACGGCGCCGGGCTGCGCGTTCGCCTGCACGTCGACGCCGATGCGGGCCAGCATCTGGCTCACCGCCGCGCCCACCGCGCCGTCGCCCGGCAGGCGGTCGTTGGTGAAGCTGAACGTCACCTTGAAGCCGTTCGGGAAGCCAGCCTGGGCCAGGAGTTCCTTGGCGCGGTTCACGTTCGGCTTCGTGACCTCGAGCTTCTTGCTGTAGCCGAAGATGTTCGGCGTCACGAGCTGGCTCTGCGGCTTGCCCAATCCCTCCATGGCGATCTCGGCGAGCGCCTCGCGGTCGATCGCGAGGTCGAAAGCCTCGCGCACGCGGCCGTCCTTGAACGGGTTCGAGGGCAGGGGCGAGCCGTCCTTGGACGAGATCTGCGGCGGCTTATCGCGCTGGTCGAACTCGACGTAGAACACGTAGACGGTGTCGCCCTTCACGACCTTCAGGGCCCCGTCGCGCTCCAGCGTCGGCACGTCCGCGGCGGGCGTGCGCACGATCATGTCGACCTGGCCGGCGCGAAGCTGCGCCACGCGCCCGGCGTCGTTCGGGATCTCCTTCCGCACCACGCGCTGCCAGGGCTGCTTGTCGCCCCAGTAGCCGTCGAAACGCTCGATCACGAAGGCGTCCTTCGGGGTCCAGGACACGAACTTGTAGGGTCCGGTGCCGATCGCGGCCTTGCCGGTGTTGAAGGCCTCGTTGGCGTTGTCCTTGGTGAGGCCGGCGGCCGCCTTCGACGACACGATGAAGAGGCGGATGAAGTCGTTGGGCAGCGTCGGCGAGGGGCCGTCGGTCACGATGTGGACCGTGTGCGGGTCGACGACCTTGGTCTCCTTGACCCGGCGCACGTAGATCATGGTCGGGTTGGGGCCCGAGACGATCGGGATGCGCTCGATCGAGAACTTCACGTCCTCGGCCGTGAAGTCGGAGCCGTCGTGGAATTTCACGCCCTTGCGGAGCTTGAACTCCCAGGTGGTGGCGTCGAGGGGCTTCCAGCTCTCGGCGAGGCGGGGCTCGAGCTGGAGCTTGTCGCCCGACCACACCAGGGTGTCGAACACGTGCTTGAGGGCTTCCGCATGGGTTCCGGACGCCGTGTAGTGCGGGTCGACCGATTCCGGCCCCGCGCGGGTGCCGATGGTGAGCGTCTGGGCGAGCGCCGGCACGGCGGCGCCGAGGAGCGCGAGCGCCGTCGCGGAGGCGAGGAGCGAACGTTGGATCATGGGCTGCATGGAGGGTCCCCTTAACGGATCTCTGGCGGGCCGCCCGCTCCGCGATCGGCGAGCGCTGAGGGCTCGTCCTCGGTCAAGTCAGTTCACGGCCGTCCGGGGCAGGTTGACCAGGGCTCCCCGGGCTGTCAAGTTCCATATGGAACTAGTTGAGCCCGGTCCCCCTCGTGCCGTCCGCCCCCCGCCTTGCAAGTCCCGTGCCCGTCCGCCCCGAGGGTTCCGACCGCCCGGACGTCGGCCCTCCCGTGCCCGGCCGTCCCGAAAGCTTCGAGCGTCCGGACATCGACCCGGTGACGGCGGCGCGCCTGTGGGACAATCCGTGCTGGTTCGCGTTCCGGTTCAACTACATCGCCTTGCGCTACAACATCCCGCTCTACGGCTGGGTCGAGCGGGAATACGGCCTGCCGCGGCCGGAATACGTGGTGGTGTATTCGCTGGGCCTGCGCGACGGCGTCACGGCGCGCGACATCAGCGTCTCCTACGGCTTCCCGAAGAACTCGCTCAGCCGCGCCATCAATGCTCTCGAGCGCAAAGGTCTCGTGCGCCGCACGCTGCATCCGAACGACCGGCGCAGCTACCTCGTGCACCTCACGGCCGCGGGGCGGCGCCTGTTCGACGAGACCCTGCCGCGCTTCGTCGGCCTCCAGGACGAGATGCTGCGGGTGCTCTCGGCGCAGGAGCGCGAGACGCTCTCCGTGCTCCTCGCCCGGGTCGTGCTCGGCACCTTCGAGGCGCGGGCCCTGGACGACCTGCCGCCTGCCGCGGAACCGGCGCCCGTGCCGCGGCGCAGGGCGTCCTGATCCGCGACGCGGGCGGGATCCGCACCGGACACCGACATCGAGCGAGGCCTTCCACGACATGGCAGCAAGCGAACCCATCCTGCTCCCCGGCACCTGATCCCCGACAGCGAGGCCCCGAAACCCCATGGCAGCACGCGAACCCATCCTGCTCATCCACGGCGGCGCCGGCGCCATCGCGAAGGGCGAGGCGAGCCCGGAGCGCGAGGCCGCGATCCGCGAGGCCCTGCGCTCGTCCCTGCGCTCCGGCTACCGGGTGCTGGAGCGCGGCGGCTCCTCGCTCGACGCCGTCGAGGCGGCGGTGCGCTCCATGGAGGACAGCCCCTATTTCAACGCCGGCCGCGGCGCGGCGCTCACCAGCGAGGGCACGATCGAGCACGACGCCTCGATCATGGACGGCGCGACGCGGGACGCGGGCGCGGTCTCCGGGGTCGGGCGCCTGCGCAACCCGGTCCAGGTCGCGCGCGCCGTCATGGAGCGCACCCCCCACGTGATGCTGACGGGCGCCGGCGCGGAGCTGTTCGCGCGCCAGCAGGGCCTGCCGATGGCGGCGCAATGGTACTTCTTCACGCCCGAGCGCCTCGAGGCGCTGGAGCGCGTGCAGGCGTCCAAGCGCGGCAAGGCCGAGACGACCGAGCGCGACCGCCACGGCACTGTCGGGGCGGTCGCGCTCGACGCATCGGGGCGGCTCGCCGCCGCGACCTCGACGGGGGGGTATGCCGACAAGATGCCGGGCCGGGTCGGCGACAGCCCGATCATCGGCGCGGGCAACTACGCGGACGAACGCGTGGCGGTCTCGGGCACGGGCCACGGCGAGAGCTTCATCAAGATGGCGCTCGCCCACCGTCTCTCCTGCCTGATGGAGCTTGCGGACCTGCCCCTCGACGCCGCCGCGACGCGCACGCTGGCCGAACTCGGTGCCATCGGGGGCACCGGCGGCTTCATCGCGGTCGACGCGGAGGGCAACGCAGTGCTCCCCTTCAACACGCCCGGCATGTACCGCGGCATTGCCCGCGGCGGCCGCGTCAGCGCCGCGATCTTCGGCGACGATGTGCTCGATGCGTGAGGCGCTCCGATGTCATCCCCGGCCGGAGCCCGGCAGGGCGCAGGGGAAGGGGATCCAGCATAGTAACTTGCTGCGAAGCAGCACCTTATGTCAGCACCACAAGGCGCCGCTTCGCGGCAGCTTCATTGTGCTGGATCCCCTTCCCCTGCGCGCTCACGCGCTCCGGCCGGGGATGACGCTGTGCCCTTCCCCTCCAGCCGCTTCGCGGCTTCCGGCCGGGGATGACTCCGAGGCGGCCCATCGTTCCCCAAACCCGCGACACCCATGAGAAACCCATGCGCATCACCGAGATGAACTGGATGCAGGTCGAGGCCTATCTCAAGGCCGACGACCGCTGCATCGTCCCGATCGGCTCCACGGAGCAGCACGGCTACCTCTCGCTCGGGGTCGACCTGATCCTGGCCGAGCGGGTCGCGGTCGAGGCGGCCGAGCCGCTGGGCGTGCCGGTCTTCCCCGTGATGCCCTACGGGATCGCGCCCTATTTCGCGAACTATCCCGGCACGATCACGCTCAAGGTCGAGACCCTGCTCGCGGTGGCGCGCGACGTGATCGCCTCGGTGTACCGCTCCGGCTTCCGGCGCGTCCTCATCGTCAACGGGCACGGCGGCAACCAGCCCGTGGCGGCGCTCGCCGCCGACATGATGATCGATTGCCCCGACCTCTCGGTGAAGTTCCACAGCTGGTGGAACGCGCCGCGGGCGTGGGCCAAGGTGCAGGCGATCGATCCGAGCGGCTCGCACGCCAACTGGATGGAGAACTTCCCCTGGACGCGGCTCGCGAGCATCGCGCTGCCGCCTGAGCCGAAGGGCTCCTTCGACCGCGAGCTCATGCGCGCCTCGCCTCCGGCGGGCGTGCGCGAGATCCTCGGCGACGGCGCGTTCGGGGGCGACTACCAGAAGCCCGACGACGTCATGCTCGACCTCTGGCGCACCGGCGTCGAGGAAACCCGCTCGCTCCTGGAGGGACCGTGGCCGCGATGAGCGCCACGATGCCGAGGGGACGGCTACGCCTGGAGGGACCATGGCCGCGGTGACATCACAATCCGGCGCCGGCGGCGTCACGGACGGACCGATCCTGATCTGGGGCGCGGGCGCGATCGGCGGCACGCTCGGGGCCTATTGGGCGCGGGCCGGCCACGACGTGCTCCTCGTCGACCAGGCCGCCGACCACGTGGAGGCCATGAACCGGGACGGGCTCGCCATCGAGGGCCCCGTGGAGGAGTTCCGCCAGGCCGTGCGCGCGGTGACGCCGGACCGGGTGCAGGGCACCTATGAGCGCATCGTGCTCGCCGTGAAGGCGCACCACACCGAGGACGCGACGCGGGGGCTCCTGCCGCATCTGGCCGAGAACGGCTACGTGCTCTCGGCCCAGAACGGGCTGAACGAGATCGCGATCGGCCGGCTCGCGGGCGAGCGCCGGGTGATGGGCTGCTTCGTGAATTTCGGCGCCGACTATCTCGCGCCCGGCCGGATCCTGCGCGGCAACCGCGCCGCGGTCGTGGTGGGCGAGCTCGACGGCGCCATCACCCCGCGCGTCATGGCGATGCACGGGCTCCTGAAGGCGTTCGAGCCCGATGCGGTGCTGACCCGGGACATCTGGTCCTATCTCTGGGGCAAGCTCGGCTACGGCGCGCTGCTGTTCGCGACGGCGCTCACCAACGAATCCATCGCCGACGCGCTGGCCTCCGAACGGCACCGGCCGGTCTACCGCCAGCTCGGCGAGGAGGTCATGCGCGTCGCGGCGGCACGCGGCGTGAAGCCCCAAGGCTTCAACGGCTTCGACCCGGCCGCCTTCGCGCCCGGCGCCGACGCGGCGGCGCTCAAGGGTTCCATCGACGCCATGGTGGCGTTCAACCGCGGTTCGGCCAAGAGCCATTCCGGCATCTGGCGCGACCTGGCGGTGCGCAAGCGCCGCACGGAGGTGGACGCGCAGATCGGCATTATCGCCGAGATCGGCGCCGGGCTCGGCATCCCGACGCCGGCGCTCACGCGCATGGTCGGCCTGATCCACGACATCGAGGACGGACGCCGGCCGCTCGACTGGTCCACGTTGGACGAGATGCTGACATGACGGGCAGCGAGCCGTCCGCCCGACTGGTCCAACCCTCGACGGGATGCTGAAATGACCGACGAATTCGCAGGCCAGGTCGTGGTCGTCACCGGCGCCGCCCAGGGCATCGGCCGCGCCATCGTGCGGGACTTCGCGGGCGCCCGGGTCTGGGCGCTCGACATCGACGCGGTGGCGCTGGAAGGCTTGCGCGATCAGGACGGCGTGACGCCGCACGCCCTCGACGTCAGCGACGAGGCGGCGGTGGAGGCCTGCATCGCTGCGATCCTCTCGGCCCACGGGCGCATCGACGTGCTCGTCCATTGCGCCGGCGGCGTGCGCGGCCAGGTCGGGCGCCCGATCGAGACCGTGCCGGAATCCGACTGGCACGCCATCTTCGCGGTCAACGCCACCGGCGCCTTCCTGCTGGCGAAGCACGTGGCGCCCGCGATGAAGCGGCAGGGCCATGGGCGCATCGTCACGATCTCGTCCGGGGCGGGGCTTCGGCCGAGCCTCACCGGGATCCAGGCCTATGCGGCCGCCAAGCACGCGCTGGTGGGCCTGACCAAGCAGCTCGCGCACGAGCTCGGGCCGCACGGGGTGACCGTGAACTCGGTCGCGCCGGGCTTCGTGCGCTCGAACCCCGCGACCGAGCGGCAATGGGAATCGTACGGCCCGGAGGGCCAGCGCCGCCTCGTCGAGGGCGTGTTCACCCGCCGCCTCGGCACGCCGGAGGACATCGCCTGGGCGGTGCGCTTCTTCGCGGCCGAGCGCTCAGGCTGGATCACGGGGCAGATCCTGTCGGTCGACGGCGGGCGGGCGTGAACGTCGACGACGATCATGAGGCAGGTGCTGTCGGTGGATGACCGGCGGGCGTGAACGTCGACGATGATCACGGGACAGGTGCTCCCGGTCGACGGCGGAGGGGCTTCAGCGACCCGAAGCCTTGAAGTGTCGAGGTGATCCGGCGCACCCTCGCGATGTCGCCACTTCGGGGAGACCGCGTGACCTATCTCGGCATCGACGTCGGCACCTCCGCGATCAAGGCCGTGCTCGTCGACGAGGCGCAGGCCGTCCTCGCCGAGGCCGCGGCGCCCCTCGACGTGCAGCGCCCGCACCCGCTCTGGTCCGAGCAGGACCCGGAGGCCTGGTGGCAGGCGGTCGAAGGCGCGGTCGCTCGGATCCGCAGCGATGCGCCGCAAGCCTTCCGCGCCGTGCGGGCCATCGGCCTGTCGGGCCAGATGCACGGAGCCGTGCTCCTCGGCGCGGACGACCGCTGTTTACGCCCTGCGATCCTGTGGAACGACGGCCGGTCGCACGCCGAGGCCGAGGCCCTGAACCGGGACCACCCGGATCTGGCCCGGATCACCGGCGTCATCGCCATGCCGGGCTTCACGGCCCCGAAGCTCGCCTGGCTCAAGGACCACGAGCCCGCGACCTTCAAGGGCCTCCGCACGGTGCTGCTCCCGAAGGATTACGTCGCCTTGCGCCTCACGGGCGAGCGCGTCACCGAGATGTCGGACGCCGCCGGGACCTGGTGGCTCGACGAGGCCGCGCGGGACTGGTCGGACGCGGCGCTTCACGCCACGGGCCTGGAGCGGCGCCACATGCCGCGCCTCGTCGAGGGCTCGCAGCCGGCCGGCACCCTGCGGCCCGACATCGCCCGGGCCTGGGGCCTTGCACCCGGCATCGTGGTCGCGGGCGGGGCGGGCGACGCGGCGGCGGGCGGGGTCGGCCTGGGCGCGCTCCGGGACGGCGCCGCCTTCCTGTCGCTCGGCACCTCGGGCCAGCTCTTCGTCACCACCGCGCAGTACCGCCCCGCGCCCGAAACGTTCGTCCACGCCTTCGCGCACGCGGTGCCGGGGCGCTGGTTCCAGATGGCCGCGATGCTGAACGGGGCAAGCGTCATGGCCTTCGCGGCCGACCTCCTGGGCCAGCCGATCGCGAGCCTCCTCGCCGAAACCGAAGCGGCCTTCCGCGGTCCCTCCGGTCTCCTGATGCTCCCCTACCTCACCGGCGAGCGCACGCCCCACAACGACCCGCATGCGCGCGGCGCAATCGTCGGCCTGACGCCGGGGACGTCCCGCACCGATCTCATGCAGGCCGCGCTCGAAGGCATCGCCTTCAGCTTCGCGGACGCGAAGCGCAGCCTGGAGCGATCCGGCACCCGCATCGGAGAGGCCGGCGTGATCGGCGGCGGGGCGCGAAGCCGGCTCCTCGTGCGCATCCTCGCAAGCGTGCTCGGGATCCCGCTCGTCCTCTATCGCGGCGCCGACAAGGGCCCCGCCTTCGGCGCGGCGCGGCTGGCGCGGCTCAGCCATACAGGCGAACCGGTCGAGGCGGTCTGCACCCTGCCGCCGGTCCTCGACGTCACGGAGCCCGACGCGGATCTCGCCGGAGCCTATGCGGGCCGGCTCGACGCCTTCCGCCGCCTCTATCTCGCCCTCAAGCCCGAGTTTCCCCGGATCGCAGCCCACGCCACGGCGTCGTGACGGGCGGCTGCCGCAGGATTGCGGCCGGCTCCGCTTCGCATGCGTCGATTCGGACGCGCCTGGGCCGTTCCCGCGGGATCGCGGTTGGCTCCGCCGCATCGCGCGCGTAGACCCGTGTCCGCTCTGGGGCTGTCGGGAGATTCGGCATGATCGTGGTCTGCGGCGAGGCGCTGATCGATCTCTTCGTCGGCCGGCCCGAGCCCGACGGCATCGCGACCGAGGCCGTGGCGGGCGGCTCGCCCTTCAATCTCGCGCTCGGGCTCGCCCGGCTCGGCACCCCGTCGCTGTTCCTCTCGACCCTGTCGCGCGACGCCTTCGGCGACTTCCTGCTCCGGCGCCTGGAGGAATCCCGCGTCGACACCCGCTTCATCCGGCGCGTCCCCGAGAGCACCACGCTCAGCGTCGTCGCGACCGCGGCGGACGGGCAGCCGCACTACACCTTCCACGCCGAGGGCGCCGACCGGGCGCTCGCCCCCGCCGACCTCCCGGACCTCCCCGCGGACGTGCAGGCCATCGCGGCCGGCTCCTATGCCCTCGGGGTCGAGCCGGTCGCCTCCGCGATCGAGGCCCTCCTGCGGCGCGAGCGGGGACGCCGGGTCGTGTCGCTCGATCCCAACATCCGCCCCCGCGTCCTCGGCGACGTCGCGGCCTTCAGGCCCCGCTTCGAGGCGCTCGTCGCCGCCGCCACGATCGTCAAGGCGAGCACGGAGGACATCGAACTCCTCTACGGCGGCGCCGATCCCGCCGAGGTGGCGCGGGGCTGGCTCGCGCAGGGCCCCGCCCTCGTGGTGGTGACGGCGGGTGCCGCGGGCGCGACGGCGTATTTCGGTCAGCGTCAGCTCTTCCGGGCCGGGCTCGCCGTCGCGGTCGTCGACACGGTGGGCGCGGGCGACACCTTCCACGCCGCGCTCCTCGCGCATTTTTCTCAAAGCGGGATGCTCTCCGTCGAGCGCCTGGCGCGACTCGGCGAGGGGGAGGTTGCCGCCGCTCTCGACGCCGCGACCTTGGCCGCCGCCGTGACCTGCACCCGCCGCGGCGCGGACCTTCCCACCCGCGCCGACGTTGACGCGTTCCGCGCCCGCCCGCTTCGATGAAGCCCCCCGGTTGGGAGATGCCTCGATGACCCAAGCCCGGCTTTCAGGCCGTTCCGTCACAACCGCGATTCGGGAGACGGCTCGATGATGCAAGGTCGCCTCGACGGCCGCTTCGTCACAACCGCGATTCGGGAGATGGCGCGATGACCCAAGCCCGCCTCTCAGGCCGTTTCGCCCTCGTGACCGGCGGCTCCCGCGGCATCGGCCGCGCGGTCGCGGAGCGCTTCGCCCGGGAGGGCGCGACGGTGGCGATCGCCCATCGCGGCGATCACGGGGAGTGCGACCGCTCCCTCGACGCGGTGCGCGCGGCCGGCGGCGACCCGAACCGGGGGCATCTCATGATCGAGGCCGATGTGGGCGTGCGCGCCGACGTCGAGCGCATGGTCGCGGAAGCGATCGCCGCCTTCGGGCGGCTCGACATCCTCGTCAACAACGCGGGCTTCCAGGTCGAGGCTCCGAGCGAGAGCGCGGACCCGGACACCATCGAAAAGATTCTCGCCGTGAACCTCCTTGGTGCGGCCTACGGCTCCCAGGCCGCGATCCGCCATTTCCTGTCCCGGCCCGGCGGCGGGGTGATCCTCAATACCTCGAGCGTGCACGAGAGGATCCCGAAGCCGGGCTATCTCGCCTATTCCATGAGCAAGGGCGGCATGGGCAACCTCACCCGCACGCTCGCGCTCGAATTCGCTGACAGGGGCATCCGCGTGAACGCGGTCGGACCGGGCGCGGTGCTGACCTCCATGAACGACGCCTGGCGCAACGACCCGAAGGCGAAGGCGGACGTGGAGCGCCACATCCCCATGCGGCGCGCCGCGATGCCTGAGGAGATCGCCGCCGTCTTCGCCTTCCTGGCCTCGGAGGACGCCGCCTACATCACGGGCCAGACGATCTATGCCGACGGCGGGCTCACCCTCTACGGCGACTTCAAGGAGAACTGGTCGTCCTGACGCGCGGGGCGCGGGAGCGGTCGCCCGCAGGGACCTCGCGGCCCGACCCTGTCCGGTGCAGGATCGGAAGCGTCCGCCCGTGCGGAACCCGCTGCGTCCTGCATCTGCGTCGCGGTCAGAAGCTTCCGCCCGTACGGAACTCGCCGCCGCCGCCCCCGAAGCCCCCGCCGGTCTCGAACCCGCCGCCGCCGCCGATCCAGCCGCCGCCTCCGTCCTGCGGGAAGAAGCCCCCGCCCCCGCTGTCCTGGGGAACGGGAAACGGGAAGGCGCCGCCGCCGCCGAAATCCGAATCCCACGGGCCCGGCCGCCGGTGGTACCCCTGGTTCAGCACCTGCCCCAGCACCGCGCCCTGGATGACGCCGCCCAGGATCCCGCCGAGCACGTTGGAGAGCACCGCCTCGTTGCCGAAGCCGCCATAGGGGCTGTCGTAGCCGCGCTGCCGGAACTGGTCGCGCTGCTGCTCGATCACGGCGCGGCGCTGCACCACCTCCTGCAACTGGCGCCGGATCTGCCCCATCTCCCCCTCGGCCCGGCCGATCCCGATTTCCAGCGCCTCGATGCGCTTCACGATGGCCTCGTCCCGCGGCGTCGGGGTCGCGACGGCCTCGCGGTAGAGGGCCTGGAGGTCCTGCTGGGCGTCCGCGTGGGCCAGCATCTCGATCGCTTCGCGGAAGGGCATGTCGCCCGAAAGCGCCGTGGCGTCATAGGCCCGGTCGAATTCCGCGAGCTCGCGTTGCGCCTCGGCGAGCCGGCCTTCCGCCTCGTCGAGCGCCGCCTTCGCCGCGCGCGCAGCCGTCTCGAGCGGCTCGATCCCGGCCCCGCGCAGGGCTTCGCGCTCGATCGCGCCAAGGCGCTCGCGCTCGGCCTGGATCTCGCCCTTCACGCGATCCGCGTGCTCGCGCAGGCGCAGCGGGATCTCGTTCAGCATGGTGTAGTTCGCCCGCGCCTTGTCGTAGCCCACGAGCCGGGCGACCTTGCGGTCGAAGTAGCGGACAAAGTTCGAGGCGCGGTACTCGCCCGAGCCGAAGCGCCGGCGCCACAAGTACATGAACAGCGGATCGGCCTCGTAGGGCCGGCCCTTCTCGACCCGGTCGGTTTCCGCCTGCAGGGCCTTCTTCTCGGCCTGCTCGGCCGTGCGCGCGACCTCGTCGACCCGGGCGCGCTGTGCCGCCCAGGCGGGATCGACCCGGGTCTTGGCCTCGACCTCGGTCCGGCGGTCCTGGAACGCGTCGAGGGCGCGCTCGAGCGCCGCGGCGCGCTCGTGGCGCAGGGCTTCCGCCTGCTGCACGGCGGCTTCCGCGGCCTGGCGGCGCTGGGTGAGCTGTTCGAGCGCCTGGCGCCGGTCGGCGAGCAGCGCCAGCGCCCGGCGCTCGACCCCGTCGAGCTCCTCGGCGCGTTGGGCCGGCAGCGCGTCGAGCTTGAGGCGGGCGAGCTCGCGGAACGCCTCCATGCGCTCCGCCCGCAGGCGCACGGCCTGCTCGGAGGCCTGGCGCAGGGCCGCGTCGAGGCCGTTCTCGTCCCGGCGCGCCTGGGCGACCGCATGCTCGATCTGGGCGAGGGCGTCGCGTCCCGAGATCATGTCGTCTCCTGGATTGGAGGGATCCGGGCGAGGGCGTCGCGTCCCAAGATCGTCTTCTCCTGGATTGGAGGGATCCGGGCGAGGGCGTCGCATCCCGGGATCATGCCGCCCCCACGCGCCGGACGTCGCGGCAGGTCGCGAGTGGGGGCCATCGTCACCATCTCAGGATCTGTCCGCCGAGCACCGGCACCGTGTAATCGACGGAGAGATGCCCGCGCCGCTTCTCGCCGAGGCGGTTCTGCTGCACGATGCCGTCGTCCTCCTTGTCGCGCCGGACCGCGTTGAACACGTCCTCGGACACCCGCACCCCCCAGCGCGCGGCCTCGGCGGTGCGCCGGTCCTCCTCGCTCGTCACCGGCAGGGTCAGCACCCGCCCGTCGGGGGTGACGGGCTCGACGATCAGATAATAGTTGCGGCCCCGCCCGTTCGGCGGGATGCGCCACACGCCCGTGGGCACGTCGGGCCGCGAGACGACGCGCAAGGTATATTCCCGGCGCAGCTCCGCGCGCAAACCTTCGAGATCGTCCAGCGCCGCGCGCGCCGCATTCGCATCCCGGCGCTGGAGCGCGGCGCGCCCGTCCGCGAGGATCCGGTCGGCGCGCTCGCGGGCGTCCGGCACCTGAGCCTCGCGCAGGACTTCCGCGTGGCCGGCCGTGAGCGCCTGCGGCAGGCGCTGGGTGAGTTCGATTTCCTGCCGCTCCGCCGCGACCCGCGCCTCCTCGGCGCGCTGGCGCTCCGGCAGCACGACGGTCGCGTAATAGGCGCCGGCGCCGATTCCGAGCGCGGCCAGGAGGCCGAGGAACGCCTTCCCGACCCGACCGCGGTTCACCCAGAGCATCGCGAGCGTGCGCGACAGGCCGGGCGCGGGCGGGGTGTAGACGAAGCGGCTCTCTTTCAGCGCCTGCACGCCCTCCTGCAAGACGCGATCCGGCACCGCGATGCCCTGGCCGCGGTAGATCTGGCGCAGGCGCTCCATGAGCTCGGCCTCGCGCCGGCTCTCGTCGAGCTCCCGCGTCACCAGGGTTTCCTGGTGGCGCAGGGTGTCGACGACATCCATGGCGAGCATGAGCTCGTCGAGGTTCTGCGACGGGCGCGGGGGCGTTGCCGGCGCAGGAGCGGCCGGCGCCGCGGATTCAGCCATCTCTCGGCGCTTTCATCGGGAGCGGAGCCTGAGGTCCGGGGCGCATCAGGTCTTGGCCGGAGCCGGCAGCGCCTGGCCTTCCGCCACGAGGCGGGCGATGCGGCGCTTGCCCTCCTCGACCGCGTCGCGGATCTCGGCCGAGTTCTTGGTCGAGAGCTGGCGCATCTCGGTCACGATCTCGAGCGAGCGCTCCTGGAAGGTGATCACGGAATCGACGAGCCGCTTGACCGCGTCGGCCCGGATCGTCGGGCCGTAGCCCGCGCGCACCGCGGCCTCGCCGACCTGGTCGCCGATCTCGGCCAGCACCTCCAGGCTCTTCGACACCCCCTCCTTCATGGCGTTCAGGGTCTGGGTCGATTCGTGCAGGCCGAACATGCCCGTGAACGAGGCCTTCAGCGCGGTCAGGACCGATTCGTTGGTCGAGAAGAAGCTCACGGCCTGGGCGTAGACCCGCTCCTTGGCGTTCGTGGTCTGCATCAGCCGGGCCATGATGACCTCGGAGGTGTTGTAGCTGATGGTGAGGTTGTCGGAGAGGTCCTTGGCGATCTGGTAGCGCTTCTCCTCGTCCTGGGTCCGGCGCAGGTGCTCGTCGCGGATCAGTTCGAGCCGCGCCCGCTCGGCCGGCTCCGTGCCCTGGAAGGTCCCGACCAGGTCGGAGGCCTTCTTGAGCTCGGCCCGGGCGGCCTCGAGCTTGCCTTCCGCGAAGCGCAGCACTTCCAGCGCCATGACCTCGGCCTGCTTGAGGGCGCCGCGGAAGTCGCGGTAGGCGTCGAGGATGACCGTCTCGCGGTCGATCTGGTCCTTGGTCGAGCGGGTCACGTCGAGATAGGTGTCGCGGATCTGGTCGAAGCGGTCGGCGACGTCGCCGCGCGAGACCTTCATCCACATGTTGTTGACCCGCTCCCACAGGTCGATGCGGGCGTCGTCGAGCTGGTCGACCATGGCCTTGGAATCGTCGCGGATCGAGTTGAAGGCCTCCGTGATCTGGCGGTAGCGCTCGCCGATCTCGACCGCCTGGATCTGCTCGCGCACCACCTCGTTGAACACGCTCGTCTGGCCGAGCGTGCGGGCGATGATCGCGATCCGGTCCTGGTCGAGGTCCGAGATGCGCTGGAGCAGGCCGTTGATGGGCGCCTCCTCGGCCTTCGGGGGGATGATCCCGATCTCGCGCAGGGCGTTTGTGGCCTGGTCGAGATACTGCATCGGGGTCTTCACGACGATGTCGGACATGAGGCCTCCTCGCTCCGGCGCCCTAAAGCGGCCGCGTCACCTTAGCTGGGACGGGCGCGCGGATTTGCAATCCGGGTCGCGCGCCCGGTCGGTCGGACGCATGACAACGGGGATGCGGCGGCGCTGTTCCTGGACCGAAGGGGCGCCCATGACGCCGGGGGGCGGCGGCGCTGCTCCTGCCCCTTGGGGCCGATGGGGGATTCGGGCCTTGTGCCGGGCCGCCCGCCGGGAGCATGCTGCCGCCCTCGCGGGAGACGGACTTTGGACGGGATGCAGGCCGAGGACCTGGTGCCGGTGCTGCGGCGCCTCGGGCTCGTGGGCGACGGCCCGGTGCGGGTCGAGCCGCTCACGGGCGGGGTCTCCTCCGACATCGCGCGGGTCGAGCAGGGCGCCCGGGTCTTCGCGGTCAAGCGGGCGCTCGCCAAGCTGAAAGTGGCGGCCGACTGGCGGGCGCCGGTCGAGCGCAACGGCTACGAGCTCGCCTGGCTGCGGACAGCCGGGGCGATCGTGCCGGACGCGGTGCCCGAGATCCTCGGCGAGGACGCCGCCCACGGCCTCTTCGCCATGACCTATCTCGATCCGGCCGCGTACCCGGTCTGGAAGGCGGAGCTGCGCGAGGGCCGGGTCGACCCCGCCTTCGCGGCCGAAGTCGGCGCCCGCATCGCCCGGATCCATGCCGCGACCGCGGGCGACGCGGGCGTCGCGGCGCGCTTTGCCACCGACCACATCTTTCACCCGATCCGGCTCGAGCCCTATCTCGAAGCGACCGCCCGCCGGCACCCCGCGGTCGCCGAGCGCCTGACGGCGCTCTCCCGCGAGACGCTCGCGACCAAGCGCGCCCTGGTGCACGGGGACGTGAGCCCGAAGAACATCCTCTGCGGGCCCCGGGGCCCGGTCTTCCTCGACGCGGAATGCGCCTGGTACGGCGACCCGGCCTTCGACCTCGCCTTCTGCCTCAACCACCTCCTGCTGAAATGCCTCTGGAACCCCGCCGCCCGCGCGCGCTTCCTCGACGCCTTCGGGCGGCTCGCGGACGCCTACCTCGCGGGCGTGGCCTGGGAGAAGCGGGAGGAGGTCGAGGCCCGCGCCGCGCGGCTCCTGCCGGGTCTTTTTCTCGCCCGCGTCGACGGCAAGTCGCCGGTCGAGTACGTCACCCGCGACGAGGACCGGGAGCGGGTGCGCGCCACCGCGCTGCCGCTGATCGCCGAGCCGCCCGCGCGGCTCGACGCCGTCCGGGCGGCCTGGGCGCGGACGCTGGGGCTCTGAAACCTTTCTCACGCAAGGAACATCGATGACAGCCGAGATCGTGGAGGTGCGCGGGCGGCGCGTGTGGGATTCCCGCGGGCGGCCGACCGTGGAGGTCGAGGTCGCGCTCGACGGCGGCGCGCGGGGCCGGGCGATCGCCCCGGCCGGCGCCTCCACGGGCACCGGCGAGGCCGTGGACCTGCGCGACGGCGGCGCAGCCTTCGGCGGCCTGGACGTGCGCCGGGCGCTCGGAGGCGTCGCGCGCGAGATCGCGCCGATGCTCCTCGGCCGCGACGCCCGCGACCAGGCCGGCATCGACCGGGCGCTGATCGAGCTCGACGGCACGGAGAACAAGGCGCGTCTCGGCGGCAACGCGGTGATCGCGACCTCGATGGCGGTGCTCCATGCGGCCGCCGCCGCAGGGGGCGTGCCGCTCTGGCGGCTCTGCGCCGGCGATCGCCCGGTCAGCATCCCGGTTCCCGAGATCCAGATCTTCGGCGGCGGGGCCCATGCGGCGCGGCGCGTCGACATCCAGGACTTCATGGTGGTGTGCCCGAGCGCCGGCTCCTTCGCGGAGGCGCTCGACCGCACCGCGGAGGTCTACCGCGCCGCCGGCCGGCTCCTCGCCGCGCGCGGCGCGATCCAGGGCGTCGCCGACGAGGGCGGCTACTGGCCGGCCTTCGGCTCGAACGAGGAGGGGCTCGAACTCCTCGTGCGCGCCATCGAGGCGGCGGGCCTCACGCCGGGCGAGGACGCCGCGATCTCGCTCGACATCGCGGCCTCGACCTTCGGCTCGGGCGGGCGCTACCGCCTCGCGCTCGAGGATCGCGAACTCGACAGCGACGGCCTGATCGAGCTGCTGGGCCGCTGGATCGACACCTACCCGATCGTCTCGATCGAGGACCCGCTCGCCGAGGACGACGAGCAGGGCTTCCGGCGTTTCACGGACGCTTACGGCTCCCGCCTCCAGGTCATCGGCGACGATTTCCTCGTCACCAAAGCGGCCCGCGTCGAGGCGGCGGCCGCTTCCGGCGCCTGCAACGCGGTCCTCATCAAGCCGAACCAGGCCGGCACCGTGACCGAGACCAAGGCGGCCCTCGAGGCCGGCAAGGCGTGCGGCTTCCGCACGATCGTCTCGGCGCGCTCGGGCGAGACCGAGGACGTCACCATCGCGCATCTCGCGGTCGGCTGGGACGCGGGCCAGTTCAAGGTCGGCTCCTTCACCCGCTCGGAGCGCATGGCGAAGTGGAACGAGATGCTGCGCATCGAGGAGGCGCTGGGGGATCGGTCGCGCTTCGCGACGCCCTTCGCGGCTGCGCCGGGCCGCGGCTGATTCGGGCGCGCGCCCGGCCCATGACGTCCCGCCGCTACCCCTGGGGCACACGGGGCGCGGCGGGCGCGGTTGACTAACACCGCGGTCGGGAGCTCAATCGAACCTTGAGGTGACGGAGCAGCACCCAAATCCAACGGAGGATCGCATGCTGAGAAGGACGTTTCTGACCCTGGCCGCGAGCGTGGCCGCCGGGGCGCTTGGAGTGGGTGCGGTGTCGGCCCAGGAGCTCCCGAAGCTCAAGGCGAAGGACAAGTACAAGGTCGGCTTCGCGCAGACCGAATCCAACAACCCCTGGCGCATCGCCCAGACCGAGAGCATGAAGGCCGAGGCCGCCAAGCTCGGCCACCAGCTCGTCTACACGGACGCCGCCGGCTCGGCCGCCAAGCAGGTCGCCGACGTGAACTCCATGATCGCGCAGGGGGTCGACGCGATCTTCCTGGCGCCGCGCGAGGAGAAGCCCCTGATCCCGGCCGTGATGGCGGCCAAGCGCGCCGGCATCCCGGTGATCCTGCTCGACCGCAACGTCGACCAAGCCCTCGCCAAGGCGGGCCGCGACTACGTCACCTTCATCGGCTCCGACTTCGTGGAGGAAGGCAAGCGCGCCGCCGAGGCCCTCACGAAGGCCATGAACGGCAACGCCAAGATCATCCAGCTCGAGGGCACCACGGGCTCCTCGCCGGCGAACGACCGCCGCAAGGGCTTCGAGGATTACATCAAGGCCCATTCCGGCATGAAGATCGTGGCGTCGCAGTCGGGCGACTTCGCCCGCGACAAGGGCCGCCAGGTCGCCGAGACCCTGCTCCAGGCCCATCCCGACGCGACCGCGATCTACGCCCACAACGACGAGATGGCGATCGGCGCCATCGCGGCGCTGGAAGCCGCCGGCAAGAAGCCCGGCAAGGACGTCATCATCGTCTCGATCGACGGCACCAAGGACGCGCTCCAGGCCATCATCGACGGCAAGATGCTCGCCACCGTGGAGTGCAATCCGAAGTTCGGCCCGAAGGCGTTCCAGACGCTGGCCGCCTACGCCAAGGGCGACCAGATTCCGGCCTGGGTGGTGAACGACGACCGCTTCTTCGACAAGTCGAACGCGGCCCAGCTCATCGGCGACGCGTACTGAGCGGACCTTCTCTCCCTCTCCCCGCCTCCTTCGCCCTCTCCCCGGTTACGGGGAGAGGGCGGGGGTGAGGGGCCGGTCGGTGGAGCGCGATGTGGCCGATGATCTCCCTCCCCTCAGGGGAGGGTGGCGCCCGCAGGGCGACGGGTGGGGTGTTCGCCGCAGGCGAGCTCCAGGACTGGTGGTGCCGGATGCGCTTCGCGCAGCACCCCACCCCGCGCGGCTTCGCCGCGTCGCCCTCCCCTGAGGGGAGGGAGAAGGGCGCCGGACACCGCTCGCTTCACCGACCGGCCCCTCACCCCAACCCTCTCCCCGTTCACGGGGAGAGGGAGTTGTGCCCTACTCCCCTCCTGTCCCGGATTATGACCCCACCTCTTCTCACCATGCGCGGCATCGACAAGCGCTTCGCGGGCGTGGCGGCGCTCGCGGGCGCTTCGCTTGAGGTCGGGCGCGGGGAGGTGCATGCGCTGATCGGCCAGAACGGGGCCGGGAAGTCGACGCTGATCAAGATCCTGACCGGCTACTACACCCGCGATGCGGGCGAGATCCTGTTCGACGGGAAGCCGGTCTCCTTCGCGAAACCCGCGGAGGCGCAAGGCGCCGGCATCAGCACGATCTACCAGGAGATCAACCTCGTCCCCTACCGCTCGGCGACCGAGAACATCTGCTTGGGCCGCGAGACCCGGCGCTTCGGCCTCCTCGACTGGCGCGCCATGCACGAGGAGGCGCGGGCGCTGCTCGCCCGCTTCAATGTGCATGTGGACGTGCGCCGGCCCGTGATGGGCTATTCCACCGCCGTGCAGCAGATGGTGGCGATCGCCCGGGCGATCGGCTTCAGTGCGAAGCTCGTCATCATGGATGAGCCGACCTCCTCCCTCGACGAGCAGGAGGTCGCGATTCTCTTCGACGTGATCCGACAGCTCAAGGCGGCAGGGGTGTCGGTGATCTTCGTGAGCCACAAGCTCGACGAACTCTATGCGGTCTGCGACGCCGTCACGATCATGCGCGACGGGCGCACCGTGCGGGTGTCGCCCATGGGGGACATCTCCCGGCTCGAGCTCGTCACCACCATGCTGGGCCGCCGGCTCGAGACCCCGGACCGGCGCGGCACGGACGCGGTCGCAAGGCACGATGCGCAGGGCGCGCTCCTCGCGGTCGAGCACCTTGCGGCTGGGCGCCGCGTGCGCGACGTCAGCCTCGACGTCCGTCCCGGCGAGATCGTGGGGCTCGCCGGCCTCCTCGGCTCGGGCCGCACGGAGACCGCGCGCGTGATCTTCGGCGCCGACCGGGCGGAGGGGGGCACGATCCGCCTCGCCGGCGCCGCGGCTGCGCCGCGGGAGCCCCGGGAGGCGATCCGCGCCGGCATGGGCTTCCTGTCCGAGGACCGGAAGGCGGAGGGCATCGTGCCGGATCTCTCGGTGCGCGAGAACCTCACGCTCGCGCTCATGCCGCATCTGGCCCGCAACGGCATCGTGGACGAGGCGAAATCGCGCGAGATCGTCGACCGGTTCATCGGGCGCCTCGGGATCAAATGCGCCGGGCCGGAGCAGCGCATCCGCGAATTGTCGGGCGGCAACCAGCAGAAGGTGCTCCTCGCCCGCTGGCTCTGCATGAACCCGCGCCTCCTCATCCTCGACGAGCCCACGCGGGGCATCGACGTCGGCGCCAAGGCGGAGATCCTGAGCCTCGTGCGCGAGCTCGCCGGACAGGGGCTCGGCGTCCTGATGATCTCGTCGGAGCTGGAGGAGATCATCGAGGCCGCCTCCCGCGTCTTCGTGCTCCGCGACGGCGAGACCGCCGCCGAGCTCGCGGGCGCGGCCGTGACCGAACCCGCCATCATGGCCGCGATGGCGCACGGCCACCACGGGCATCCCGAGGAAGCCGCCCATGGCTGAGGCATCGCACGCCGTCGCGCGACCCGCGCCGGGTTGCACGGTGCCGGTCAAGGCGGACGAGCGTCGGGCGCGTCCCGTGCGGGCGACCTGGACCGAAACCGTCGCTCCCATCCACTCCCTCATCCTGAGGAGCACCCGGAGGGTGCGTCTCGAAGGATCCTCCAGGACCCGCCGGATACCTGGAGCCCTCCTTCGAGACGCGGCTTCGCCGCTCCTCAGGATGAGGGGCGCGGGTGGGAGAACCTGTTCCGAGCCGGTCCGCGGGGAGGCGCTGGTCAAGGCGCACGCGCTCCGGGCGCGCCCTGAGGGGGCGAACCGGAACCCTCCTTCGAGACGCGGCCAGGCTGCTCCTCCCACCCTGAGCCTCATCCTGAGGAGATCTGCGCAGCAGACCGTCGCGAAGGAGGCCTCCAGGACCCGCCGGATACCTGGAGCCCTCCTTCGCGACGCGGCTTCGTCGCTCCTCAGGATGAGGGGTGCGGGTGGGAGAACCTGTTCCGAGCCGGCCCGCGGGGAGGCGCACCATGGCTGATGCCGCGCTTCCCGCTCCCTCTTCCGGCCGCAGCCTCGGCTTCGACGGGAAGGCGTTCCTGAGCCGCTGGGGCGCCCTCCTGGCGCTCGCGCTGCTGATCCTGTTCAACCTCGCCTTCACGCCGAATTTCGCGACCTGGCAGACGCTCAACGTCAACCTCACCCAGGTCTGCGCCATCGTGATCGTCGGGGTCGGGATGACGCTCGTGATCGCGACGGGAGGCATCGATCTCTCGGTCGGTTCGCTCATGGCGATCGCGGGCGCGCTCGCGCCGCTGATCTTCCTCGGCAAGATCGTGCCCCTGCCGCACCCCTATCTCGGGGTGGCGCTCGCCTTCGTGATCCCGGTGCTCGCCGCGGGCGCCTTCGGCTGGTTCAACGGCTGGCTCGTCACGCGCTTCCGCATCCAGCCCATCATCGCGACGCTCGTGCTGTTCATCGCCGGGCGCGGCATCGCCCAGGTGACCACCAACGGCAACCTCCAGGTCTTCAAGCTGCCGGAGTTCCAGTTCATCGGTCTGGGCCGCGTCTTCGGCATCCCGTTCCAGGCCGTGCTCATGGTCGTGATCGTGGCGGCGGCGGCCTGGATGCTGCGACGCACGGTGTTCGGGCGCCAGATCCTGGCGATCGGCGGCAACGAGCGCGCCGCGCGGCTCGCGGGCGTGCCGGTCGCGTCCGTGACGCGGCGGGTCTACCTCATCAGCGGCCTTCTCTCCGGGGTCGCCGGGCTCATCGTGATCGCGCGCAACTCCGCGGCCGACGCCAACCTCGTCGGTCTCGGCATGGAACTCGACGCCATCGCGGCGGTGGCGGTCGGGGGCACGCTCCTTACCGGCGGGCGCGCCACGGTGGTGGGGACGCTCATCGGCGCCCTCATCATCCAGCTCGTGCGCTACACGCTCCTCGCCAACGGCGTCCCGGACGCCGCCGCGCTCGTCGTGAAGGCCGCCATCATCGTGCTGGCCGTGTGGCTGCAGCGGCAGAGCCGGAGCTGAGAGGGCCGCCATGAACGTCCGCCGGCATCATCCTCAGCGCACACGGCCGGGATCCCGGCCGCGACGGCAGAGCCGGAGCTGAGAGGTCGATGGTGCGCAATCTCGCCCCCCAGGCCATCCGCTCCATCAGCCGCCACGGCGTGCTCCTGGCGCTCGCCGCCCTGATCCTGTTCGGCTGGCTGCGCTACGAGAACTTCCTCGGCGCCTTCAACGTGCTCTCGGTGCTGCGCTACAACGCCATGTTCGCGCTGGTCTCGCTCGGCATGGCCTACGTGATCATGACGGGCGGCATCGACCTCTCGGTCGGCTCCGTGGCGGCCCTCGGCAGCGTGGTCTCGGCCCTGCTCTCCCCTTACGGCCTCGTGCCGGGCCTCGTCGGGGGCGTCGCCGCGGGCCTCCTCGTCGGGGCCGTGAATGCCCTCGTGATCACGCGGCTCCAGATCCTGCCCTTCATCGCGACGCTCGCGACCATGCTGGCGGCGAGCGGCTGCGCGCTCCTGCTGGCGGGAAACCAGTCGGTCTCGGTCTCCTACGAGGGCGCGTTCATCGAGCTCGGCCAGGGCGACTTTCTCGGTTTCCCGATTCCCGCCTGGATCGCCGGCATCGCCTTCGTGATCGGCTCGGTCGCGCTCAACCTCACGGCCTGGGGCCGCACCGTGCTGGCGCTCGGCGGCAACGAGGACGCCACCCGCATGATGGGCCTGCCCGCCGACCGGGTGAAGGCGTCCGTCTACGTGCTCAGCGGCGGCCTCGCCGGCCTCGCCGGCGTGATCCTGGCGGCGCAGTTCGGCGCCGGCCAGCCCATCGAGGGCGTCGGCTGGGAACTCTTCGCCATCGCCTCCGTGGTGGTGGGCGGCACGCTGCTCACCGGCGGCGTCGGCTCGGTCGGGGCGACGCTCGCGGGGGTGCTGCTGCTCGGCCTCATCTTCAACATCCTGAACTTCGAGAACGGCTTGGGCTGGATCTCGCTCTCGGCCTATTGGCAGTCGGTGATCCGCGGCGCTTTCCTGCTCCTCGTGGTGGTGATCCAGGCCCGTCTGGTCGCCCGCAGCGAGGAGCCGGCCTGACGCCGCGCGTGGAGGCCCGGACCGGCCCCGCGGCGTGCAGCGAGGAGCCGGCCTGACGCCGCACAGATGACAGGCACCTGGCCGGAACCGCATTCCGCCCCTCGGGTTTTCCTGCATCGGGCGGCGCCCCCGCGGCCCGATTCCGCAGGAGCGAGCCTTGTCCGACCGCGACATCCCCCCGACCCATACGATCAAGCCCATCGACGCGCCGCCGGATTCCGGCAATCCCACGACCGCGATGCTCAAGGCCGACATCAATTCGGGTCGTACCGGCGACAAGGTCGAGGTCTACGATCCCGGGCTGTCCCAGCTCGGCACCGACGACGAGGCCGCGGGCCGCCCGCCGAGCGCCTTCCGGATCGCGCTCGCCCGCCAGGCCGAGGTCGTCCAGCGCTGGCGCGGCAGCCACAAGGCGGGCGCGGCCCATTGGAAGCGCGACGGCTTTCCGGCGCCGTTCGTCGGCATCATCGTGGCGATCGGCGTGATTCTGATCGGCGGCCTCTCGGCGGTGTGGAGCTGAGCCGCCTCCGGCCATGCACCCGATCCCGTGCGGCGATGTGGAGCCAGGCCGCCTGCCGTGCGCCCGATCCCGTGCGGCCGTGTGGAGCGGGGCCGCTTTCGGCGGCATCGGGCGAGGCCTTGCCCGGCCGCTCGAGCCCTCAGGCCGCGGCGCGCCGCATCCGTCGGGTGTAGCGGGCCTTGAGGATCAGGATCGTGAGGCTCAGCCCGAGGCTGAGGGCGCTGAAGACCAGGACGGGCAGGCTGCCGACGCCGAACCCGTAGACGAACCACAGCACGAGGCCGATGGCGCGTAAGGTGAACATGCGCTTCGAGACCGCCGCCGCCTCGCCGCTGCGCCAGCATTTCCAGATCTGCGGCACGTAAGCGCCGCTCGCGAGGGTTCCGGCCACGAAGCCGATCAGGGTGGCGAGCGACAGGTCCATGGGGCTCAAGGCTGCCCGCAATCGGGGAGGTCGGTCCCATCGGCGCGGCGCCTCCGCGGAACCGCTCCGCCGCCCCGGCGCCCCTTCAGGGCCAGCCAGAGCACGAGGCCGCCGAGCCCTAGGTTGAAGGCGTTGAACACCACGATGGGCAGGCTCTCGACCATCAGCCCGTGCACCATCCAGAGCACGAAGGCCGTGAGCGAGACCCAGTACATGCGCAGCGAGATCGCCTGCGTGTCGCCCTCGCGCCAGGCCTTCACGACCTGCGGCACGAAGCTGAAGGTGGTGCACAGCCCGGCCGCCGTGCCGAGCAGGGTGAGCCCCGGATTCTCCATCGCGGCCTTTCCGAATGTCGTGTCCCGGCCGGACCGCCCGGGCGTTCCGGCATTTCCGTCGCGGCGCGAACGTCCGCGCCGACCCTGCGGATCGTCGGCCGCCCCGATGGGGAGCCTGCGGAGAGCCTGCGGATCGTCGGCCGCCCCGATGGGGAGCCTGCGGAGAGCCTGCAGGCTGCCGCGTCCTGCCGTGGGAATAGGCTTCAACCCCGCGGGCGCGATGTAGTTCCCGTGCGGACATTGCGCGAAGCCCGTGAAGGATTCTGCGTAAGTTCCCGTTCAGTATGAAAAAATTTCCGTCATGCAGGTCCGGAACTGCGGCTCCGCATGGCGGTTGAACGGGTAACTTCAGCAGATCGCCTCCGATCGCCTCGCCCGGACCCGAAGGATTTCCCGATGAACCACACGATCGACACCCCGAACGCGGCTGCCGATGCCGCCCAGCCCGTGCCTTCGCTCAAGGTCGCCTTCGTGGGCTTCGTGACCTCCACGACCCTGGCCTGCACCGTCATGGTGATCCTGAGCAGCCTCTGAGCTCCCGACGCCCCTGGGACGCACCGTCACGGCGATCCCGAGCAGCCTCTGAGCTCCCGACGACCCTGGCCCGCACCGTCACGGTAATCCCGAGCAGCCTCTAAAGCTCCGCATCCCGGACCCGCATCCGCCCGGCGGGTGCCCGCAAGACGAAGCCCCGCTCGCCCGAGCGGGGCTTCGTCGTTTCAGGGGAATGCGGGACCACCGGCGGGGCCGTGCGCCACGGCCGCGATTATGGCAAAAAGATCCCGCAGCCTCCGTCCTGCCGGCGGGGCGCGATCCCCGCGAGACGCTTCGAGGAGACGAACCATGAGAGTTGTCGCGATTCTCGGCATGGCCGCGGGCCTGGCGCTGGCGGGCGCCGTCGCCCTGGCGCAGACGCCGCCCCCGGCTCCGCCCCCGTCGGCCGCCGCACCCCAGAGCGGCGCCGCCCCGGCCGCGGCCGCGAGCGCGCCGGCCGCCCCCGTGCGGCGCCGGCTGACCCCGGCCGACCGGGAGGCGCTCGCCGACGCCCGCATCGCCGCGATCCAGGCCGGTCTCAAGCTCACCGCCGAGCAGCAGCGCCTCTGGCCGCCGGTCGAGCAGGCGATCCGCGCCCGGGCGGCCGGGATCGAGGAGCGCCTCGCCCGCCTGGAGGAGCGGCGCCAGCGCCTCGAGCGCCGCGCCGCGGGGCAGGCCGAGCCGCCGGACCTGATGCAGCGCCTGGAGCAGCGCGCCGAGCGCGCCGGGCGGCGGGCCGACCAGGTCGAGAAGCGGGCCGAGGCCTTCCAGGCGCTCGCGGCCGCGATGCGGCCGTTCTGGGCCTCCCTCACGGAGGACCAGCGGCGGATCCTGCCGATCCTGATGCGCGAGCGCGAGGGACGCCGCCCCGGGCGGCGCGGCGCGCGAGACCGTCATCACGGGATGCACCCCCATCACGGGATGCATGGCGGCATGCCGGGCGGGATGCCGCGGCCCTGAGGCCCCCTCGGCCCCCTCGGCCTCCACGGCGCACCGCGGGCGGCTGGGCGGGAGCGGCGCACTCCGCGGCCGGCGGGCACCGGGGGAGGCTGGACGGGAGCGGCGCATGGGCTATGGTCCGGCGCGTCGAAGGCCGGGCGGCGCCGGCCGGCAGGGGAGGAGGTCGCGGGTGACACAGGCTCAGCGGCCGCCGATCTGCGTCGGCGACGGGATCAGGTGAGGAGGCCTTGGGTGGCACAGGCCCGGGGCCGCTGATGAGGAGGACGCGCGTGGCACAGGCGGAGGGGCCGCTGATCTATGTCAGCTACGGGATGCGCAAGAGCGGCAGCACGCTCGCCTTCGAGCTCACGAAGGCCATCCTGGAGCAGAACGGCTTCCCGCAGCCGCGCCTCTCGCGCCAGGCGGTGCCGAGCGACGCCGGGATCAACTTCGTGCACCAGCTCTCGCAGGCGCAGCTCGAGGCCATCGAGGCGGAGGCGCGGGCGCTGGGCTCGCCCATGGTGCTCAAGACCCATGTGGCTCCCACGCCCGAGGCGGCGGCCTGGGTGGCGGCGGGGCGGATCCGGGGGCACTGCGTCTACCGCGACCCGCGCGAGATGGCCCTGTCCACCCTCGACCACGGGCGGCGCGCCCGCGAACGGGGCGAGCAGGCGTTTGCCAACATCGAGACGCTGGAGGACGCCATCGCCGACATCCACCACCAGGTGCCGAACTTCCTGGAATGGGTGCGCCTGCCCGGCTTCCTGCCGCTGTTCTACGACGACGTGGCGTTCGACACCCGCTCCACGGTGCGCCGCCTGTGCCGGCAACTCGGGCTGAAGGCCGATCCCGACGAGGTGGAGCGGATCGCCAAGCAGGAGCGGTTCACGCAGTACAACAAGGGGGTGCCGGGCCGCGCCAAGGAGCTTCCCCCGGAGGACGGCGAGCGCATCCTGGAGGCGTTCCGCGACTTCTACGAAGAGTTCATCCCGGACCGCGCCGGACCGCCGCCCGCCGCCCCGGCTCCCTCGGAGCCCCCGCGGGCGGGCGCCCTCAAGCCGACGGACCGGATCTGGAACCTCCTGCGGCTGCGGCGGTAGCGTCCGCTCCGCGGCGTCGGCGGCTGGATCCGCCCCCTCCGCGGCCCTGGGACCGGGGCGTCCGCTTAAGCCGGGCGCAGCCGGGCGAGGATCGCCTTGAACGCCCGGGTCCAGGCGGAGCCCCAGGCCTCCGAGGGCCCGCGGGCGCGCTCGTCCTGCAGGCGCCGTTCGATCTCGTCCGCGGCGCGGCGCGCGAGTTCGTCGTCGCCCAGCACGGCCTGCAGGCGCTCGAGCACGAGGCCCGGCGCGATCGGCGCCTGGACGGGCCGCTCGGCGGGCGGGGCGAGCAGGATCGCCGCGTGGTCGGGCGCGAGGTAGCGTGCGGCGAGCCGCTCGTGGTCCTTGCGGAAGCGCTCCTGCAGGCGCCGGGCGCGCTCGGTGTCGAGCCGCAGCCGGTCGTCCGAGCTCAAACCCCGCAATGCGCGGCGCAGGTCTTCGAGATCGTAGCCGCGCAAGGCATCGCGGCGCTCGGCCTCGCAGGCGTTGAGGAAGCGCAGGATCTCCGTGCCGACCCGGTCGACGCTCTCGTTGGCGGCCTCCTCGATGTCGGGCGGCAACGTCGCGGGATCGAGGCCGATCCAGCGGATGAAGTCCTCGACCGGCCCGCCCTGCAGCGTCTTGCGATGGAAGACGCGTACCTCCAGGCTGTCGGCCCCGAAGATCTCGGCCCACCGCTCCATCTGGTGATTGTAGCGGTAGTAGTCGTCGTTCATCCGCTTGGCGTAGAACTCCTCGAAGCTGCCGTTGAAGTTGGTGGCGTTGCGGATCGTCTGCTGGTAGCTGCTGACGATGTGCTCGTCCGGGCGCCGCACGTAGCAGAGGATGCGCCAGGACGTGGCGTATTCGCCGAACAGGTCCTTGATCTTCTGCTTGTTCTCCTTGCGGCAGCGGTAGATCGTTTCGTCCGACAGGAGCGCCTTCTCGAACGGGCGCGAGAACTCGGCGCGGAGCCCCGCGACGACCGTCTCGGGCGACCCGAACATGCCGGCGCGCCGGCCCCTCCGGTTGAGGAAGGTCGCGATGAAGGACTTCTTCTCGCCGAGCGAGGTCGGATACAGCACCCCCTGCGCGGCCAGGGGCCGGCGGTTGCGATCGCAATAGAACTGGATCGTGGTGCTCGCCGTCTTGGGCTGCCCGATGTGGAGGATGATCTGCATGAGGCTCGCTCGGGCCCGCGGAACAGGAGGCGGGGATCGTTCGGAATCCGCTGCCCGTACCAAGGACGGACTCCGCAGGCAAGCGCGGGGCGCGCCGGCCTCCCCGGTCCGCGACGGCACGACCGGACCCGCCCGGGCTCACGCTCCGGCGGCCGCGGGGCGCTCTCGGCCCCGCGGCGGCACGTCCAGGTGCCCGGCCTCGCGGCCGGTCAGCGCCGCATCAGGCCTGCGGCCTTCAGGGCCTCGGTGATGACGCGGCCGGGATCGAGGGCACCCCGCGGCGCCGTTTCTTCGTCCGGCGTCGCGGTCCTGTCGCCGCGCCCCTGCCCCTCCGGGGGCAGCACCTCGCCCTCGAGGACGCGGATGCGGGGCGGCGTGGACGGGGCGCCCGCCGGTCTTGCGCGCGAAGGCTCGGCCCGGGCGTCCCGCGCGGGCGTATCGACCACGGGCTGGGGTCGGGCGTCCCGCGTGGGAGCGCCGGCGGCAATCTCGGCCGTCAGGCCCCAGAAGGCAGCGATCCGCTGCGTGGACGAGATCCCGACGTCGAGGAGGAACGGCCCGGCCGCCCCGACCGCCTCCGCGGCCCCGAGGCCGAGCGGCGTGCCGTGGGCCATGCCGGTGATCGTATAGGATTCCACGAGCGCCTCGCCCCCCGGGCCGTGCCAGACCCGGCGCGGGTAGCCGTCGACACTCTCCTCGAGGCTCGGCTTTTCCGGCAGGCCGTGGACGTTCGTCCATTGCTTGACGATCTCGTCCGCGTTCACGGGCTTCACGGTGGCGTCCGCGCCGCCGTGCCAGACCGACACCTTGGGCCAGGGACCGCGGTGGCGCGAGGCGGCGCGGACCCGGTCGCCCCACTCGGCCGCGGGCCGGGTGCCGCCCTGGAACATGGCGTCGAGCGCCTCCTGGACGTTGTGGGCGACCCCGTACGGCAGGCCCGCCACGATCGCCCCGCCCGCGAACACGTCGGGATAGGCCGCGAGCATCACGGCCGTCATGGCCCCGCCCGCCGAGAGGCCGGTCACGAAGATGCGGGCCCGGTCGACCCCGTGGGCCACTGCGACGTGCTCGACCATCTGGCGGATCGAGAGCGCCTCGCCGCGCCCGCGCGCCGTGTCGCCGGGCTGGAACCAGTTGAAGCAGGTCCGTGGGTTGTTGGCGGCCGGCTGCTCCGGGAAGAGCGCGATGAAGCCGTGCCGGTCGGCGAGCTGGGACCAGCCCGCGCCGCGGTCGTAGGACGCCGCGTCCTGCGTGCAGCCGTGCAGCACCACCACGAGCGCCGGCCGGGGCGCCGGGCGCTCGGGCACGTGCAGGAAGAGCCGCAAGGCGCCGGGATTCGAGCCGAAGCCGGTGACTTCGTCGAGGTGATTCGGCGCGTGCGCCGCTCCTCCGGCGCCCTGGGCCGTCGCGGCCGCCATGGTCTCCCAGGTCTTCCGGTACCGGGCGAGCCGGGCCGTCGTGGATCCGAGTCCGCGCATTCTGCGCCCCCTTTGGTGTGATTGGTCCAGCATGGTCAACGCGGCGCGGCCGGCTTGGTTGCTGCACTGCACAAAATTGATGCTGCCCTGCAACATCGAACCAGAACGGACATGCGCTGCCAAGCCCCGGCCGGGTCGCGCGGGCCCCTGCCGCACGGGCACTTGACGCAAATCAAGGCTGCGGGTCCGGGCGCCCGCCATAGACGACCGGCTGCGTGATCCTCCGCGCGGCTCGACCTTGCGATCACGAGCGGACCGATGGCTGCGATCACACAGAACAAATCCACGACCGCAAAATCCATGACCGAGGGAGAGGCGGGCCTCGGCCTCGCCCTCCTCGCGGGCGCCTTCCTGGCGCTCCTGGGCGCCGCGAACGCCCAGGACACGGCCTTTGCCTTCCATTCCTACCTCTTCGCCGCCGCGGGCCTCGCCGGCTTCCTCGCCATCGCGAACCGCTACATGGGCCGCGACGCCGCCCCCGTGCCGCAGGAGATCGGGGGCAAGCCGAACTACAACCTCGGACCCGTCAAGTTCACCGCCATCGCCGCGATGATCTGGGGCATCGCGGGCTTCCTGGTCGGCTGCATCATCGCCTTCCAGCTCTGGGCGCCGGAGCTCAATCTCGGCCTCGAGTACACCAGCTTCGGGCGCCTGCGGCCGCTCCACACCTCGGCGGTGATCTTCGCCTTCGGGGGCAACGTGCTGATCGGCACCTCGCTCTACGTGGTCCAGCGCACCTGCCGCACGCGGCTCGCCGGCGATCTCGCGCCGTGGTTCGTGGTGCTCGGCTACAACCTCTTCATCGTGATCGCGGGCACCGGCTATCTGCTCGGCGTCACGCACGGCAAGGAATACGCCGAGCCCGAGTGGTACGCGGACCTGTGGCTCACGGTCGTCTGGGTCGCCTACCTCCTCGTCTTCCTCGCCACGATCTGGAAGCGCAAGGAGCCCCACATCTTCGTGGCGAACTGGTTCTACCTCGCCTTCATCGTGACGATCGCGATGCTCCACATCGTGAACAACCTCAGCGTTCCGGTCTCGTTCACGGGCTCCAAGTCCTATCCTCTGTTCGCTGGCGTGCAGGATGCGCTGGTGCAGTGGTGGTACGGCCACAACGCGGTCGGGTTCTTCCTCACCGCCGGCTTCCTCGCCATCATGTACTACTTCATCCCGAAGCGGGCCGAGCGTCCGGTCTATTCCTACCGGCTCTCGATCATCCACTTCTGGGCCCTGATCTTCATGTACATCTGGGCGGGCCCGCACCACCTGCACTACACCGCGCTGCCCGACTGGGCCCAGACGCTCGGCATGACGTTCTCGATCATGCTGTGGATGCCCTCCTGGGGCGGCATGATCAACGGGCTCATGACGCTCTCGGGCGCCTGGGACAAGCTCCGCACGGACCCGATCCTGCGCCTCATGATCGTGTCGCTCGCCTTCTACGGCATGGCGACCTTCGAGGGGCCGCTGATGTCGATCAAGGCGGTGAACTCGCTCTCGCACTACACCGACTGGACCATCGGTCACGTGCATTCCGGCGCGCTCGGCTGGGTTGCCTACGTGTCCTTCGGCGCCCTCTACTGCCTCGTTCCGTGGCTGTGGAACCGCCGCGAGGTCTACTCGCTGAAGCTCGTCGAGTGGCACTTCTGGGTCTCGACCATCGGCATCGTCCTCTACATCACCTCGATGTGGGTGGCGGGCATCATGCAGGGCCTGATGTGGCGCGCCTACAACGCGCTCGGCTTCCTCGAATATTCCTTCGTCGAGACCGTCGAGGCGATGCAGCCCTACTACCTGATCCGGGCGCTCGGGGGCGTGCTCTTCCTGATCGGCGCGCTGATCATGGCCTACAACCTCGCCCGGACGATCCTCGGCCATGAAGCCAAGGAGAACCCGGCGAAGGAGACGGAGCGCGAGCCCGCCTTCGCCCCGGCCCTCGTCCCCGCCGAATAAGCCCGATCACCGATCGAAGCGGCGCGCCCGGCGCGCCGCTTCCCACCCTCACGATTTTCCCAAGGGATCATTCCCCATGGCGACCTCGCCCGTCCAACCCGGCCTCTGGCGGAGGCACGAGCTGTTCGAGACGAACTCGATCCTGCTCATCATCGGCATCCTGATCGTCGTCGCGATCGGCGGCCTCATCGAGATCGTGCCGCTGTTCTACCTCAAGAGCACCATCGAGAAGGTGGAGGGCATGCGCCCCTACACCCCGCTCGAACTCGCCGGCCGCAACATCTACGTCCGCGAGGGCTGCTACCTCTGCCACAGCCAGATGGTGCGCCCCATGCGCGACGAGGTCGAGCGCTACGGCCACTTCTCGCTCGCGGCCGAGTCCATGTACGACCACCCCTTCCAGTGGGGCTCGAAGCGCACGGGACCCGACCTGGCGCGGGTCGGCGGCAAGTACTCCGACGAGTGGCACCGCGACCACCTCAAGAACCCGCAGAGCGTGGTCCCGACCTCGATCATGCCGGCCTATCCGTTCCTCGACCGGCCCCTCGACCCCGGCGCCCTCGTGGCGGACCTGAAGGCAAACCGCGCCATCGGGGTTCCCTACACGGACGAGATGGTCGCGAAGGCCGCGGCGGACGTCCTCGCCCAAGCCAATCCCGATGCACCGGGGGCCGAGGCTTTCGCGAAGCGCTACCCGAATGCCGTGTCGCGCGATTTCGACGGCAACCCCCGCCAAGTGACCGAGCTCGATGCGCTCGTGGCCTACCTGCAGATGCTCGGCACGCTCGTCGACTTCAAGCTCTACGACAACGACAAGAACCTGCGGTGAGACGCGCCATGACTCTCGTCCGCATCGCCAATCCCACGACGTTCAGGTGATCGCCATGACTCTCCTCCGCATCGCCAATCCCAAGAGGCTCAGGTGAACGCCACGACTCTCCTCCGCATCGTCAGTTCCAAGACGCTCAGGTGATCGCCATGACCTACCAGACCCTGGCCGCCTTCGCCCAGACCGGCGGGCTTCTCTACTTCGTCGGGATGTTCGCCGCCGTGATCGCCTACGCCCTGTGGCCCAAGAACCGCACCCGGTTCGACGCGGCCGCCCAGATGCCGCTGTCCGAGGACTGATCCCATGGCCGACACGCTGAAACCCGACATCGATCCGGTGACCGGCACCGAGACCACGGGGCACACCTGGGACGACATCCGCGAGCTCAACAACCCGCTGCCGCGCTGGTGGCTGTGGGGGCTCTACGCCACGATCCTGTGGTCGATCGGCTACTGGATCGTCTATCCGGCCTGGCCGCTCGCCTCGGACTACACCCGCGGCCTGTTCGGCTACTCGCAGCGTGCCTCGGTCGCGGCCGAGCTCGCCGCCGCGAGGCAGGCGCGCGGCCAGACCGGGGCCGCGCTCGCGACCGCGTCGCTCGAGGAGATCCAGGCGAATCCCGAGCTCATGAAGCTCGCCCTCGCCAACGGCCGCGCGGCCTTCGGCGACAACTGCGCCTCCTGCCACGGCACCGGCGCCACCGGCCGCACCGGCTACCCGAACCTCCAGGACGACGAGTGGCTCTGGGGCGGCACCGTGACCGAGATCCACCAGACGATCCGCGTCGGCGCCCGCGCGGCCCATCCCGACACGCACCAGAGCGAGATGCTGGCCTTCGGCCGCGACGGCATCCTCAAGCGCGCCGAGATCGAGGCGGTGGCGAACTACGTGCTCTCGCTGTCCGGAAAGGCCTTCAATCCGAAGCTGGACCTGAAGCAGGGCGAGACGCTGTACGCCAACACCTGCGCGGCCTGCCACGGCGACGCTGCGAAAGGCGCGAAGGAGACCGGCGCGCCGGATCTCACCGACGCGATCTGGCTCTACGGCGCGAAGCCCGAGCAGGTGATGGCGACGATCACCAACGGCCGCAAGGGCGTCATGCCGGCCTGGGAGGGCCGCCTCGACCCCGTGACGGTGAAGTCGCTGGCGCTCTACATCCACGGCCTCGGCGGCGGGGCGAAATAGCGGGATCGCCTCGGGCGTCGAGGGCTCCCGAGGATCGCCCGGGCTCGCAGCCAACCCCCTCTCCCCGCGCCCTTCTCCCTCTCCCCGCCTGCGGGGAGAGGGAGAAGGGCGCGGGGCCGGTCGGTGAGGCTGAGAATAGCGACGCGCGCTCCCCTCCCCCTTGCGGGGAGGGGCCGGGACTGGGGGTTAGTCGAGGTGGCACCCGAGCGCCTCATCCTGCACCAACCCCCACCCGGTCGCCTGGCGGCGCCCACCCTCCCCGCAAGGGGGAGGGTAAGATCCGGATCCACCGCGCTCCACCGACCGGCCCCTCACCCCGACCCTCTCCCCGTTGCATGGGGAGAGGGGGTGCGCCTGCGGGGGAGAGGGGGGCCGCTTGCGCCAGGTCAAAGCGCCTCGCGCGCCACCCTCTACAACGCCGGCCATGCCCGCCGCCCCTGCGGCCGGCCGACGAGTCGAGACCCATGGCCGAGTCCCCCGCCGCGCCTGCCAGATACGTCCTCTACGAGGCCCGCACGAAGATCCAGCCCGCCAAGGTCCGGGGACGGTTCCGCCGCATCAAATGGGCGATCCTCGCGGTCGCGCTCGGGATCTACTACCTGCTGCCCTTCCTGCGCTGGAGCCGCGGCCCGCACGAGCCCTCGCAGGCCGTGATGATCGACCTCGCGCACGGGCGCTTCTACTTCTTCTTCATCGAGCTGTGGCCCCAGGAGGTGTACTTCATCACCGGCCTCCTGATCCTGGCCGCCTTCACGCTGTTCCTCATGAACGCGGTCGCGGGCCGGGTCTGGTGCGGCTATCTCTGCCCCCAGACCGTGTGGACCGACCTCTTCATGGCGGTCGAGCGCCTCGTCGAAGGCGACCGGCGCGAGCGCCTCATGCTCGACCGCGCGCCCTGGGACGCGCGCAAGATCCGCCTTCGCGCCACCAAGCACGGCTTGTGGCTCCTCATCGCCTGGTGGACCGGCGGCGCGTGGGTGCTCTACTTCGCCGACGCCCCGACGCTGGTGCGCGATCTCGCGACCTTCCAGGCCCCGATGGTCGCCTATGCCTCCATCGCGACCCTGACGCTCACGACCTACACGCTCGCAGGGCATCTGCGCGAGCAGGTCTGCAACTACATGTGCCCGTGGCCGCGCATTCAGGGCGCGCTCACCGACGAGCATTCGCTGGCGATCACCTACCGCTACGACCGCGGCGAGCCGCGCGGGTCGGTGAAGAAGAACGCCGCGCTGCAGGCTGCCGGCAAGCCCGCGGGCGATTGCGTCGACTGCTTCCAGTGCGTCACCGCCTGCCCGGCCGGCATCGACATCCGCGACGGCCTGCAGATGGAGTGCATCCAGTGCGGCCTGTGCGCGGACGCCTGCGACGCCGTCATGCTGAAACTGGGCCGGCCCACGGGGCTCATCGCCTACGACACCGAGGCCAACATCCAGCGCCGCATCCGCGGCGAGGCCCCGGTCTCCAAGGTGATCCGCGCCCGGACCATCCTTTACGGCCTCCTCATCGCAGGCGTCGGCCTCGCCATGCTGACCGCGCTCGCGCTCCGCAGCTTCACGGGCCTCTCCGTGCTGCACGACCGCAACCCGATCTTCGTGACGCTCGCCGACGGCTCGATCCGCAACGGCTACACCCTGCGCCTCCTCAACAAGCGCCCCGTGGACCGTCTCCTCACCCTCTCGATCGAGGGCCTCGACGGGGCGCGGGTCGAGATCCCCGGCATGGCCGCCGAGGGCAGCCACGCCTCGATCCCGATCGGTCCCGACACCACGCACGAGGTCCGCGCCCTCGTCTTCGCGCCCGCCGGCGCGGCGCTCGAAAAGTCGACCCCGATCACCTTCCGGATCGTCGACCTCGCCTCGGGCGAGGCGGCGCAAGCCGAGGATTTCTTCAAGGCGCCGTGAAGCGCCACCCCCACTGCAAGGATTGGTCCCGCCATGACAGCCACGACAGCCCCTTCGGCCGTGAAACCCGTCCTCACCGGCCGGCGCATGTTCTTCATCTTCGCGGCCTTCTTCGGCACCATCGCGAGCGCCGATGCCTTTCTCGTCGCCTCCGCGGTGCGGACCTGGTCGGGCACCGAGGCCACGAGCCCCTACAAGGCCGGCCAGCTCTACAACGGCCGGCTCGCGGAGGCCCGCGCCCAGGATGCCCGCGGCTGGAGGATCACCCCCACGGTGTCGCGCGAGCCGGACGGCAGCGTGCGCGTCGAGGTGACCTTGCGCGACCGGGCCGGCGCGCCGCTCGCGGGCGAGACCGTGACAGTGACGCTGGAGCGCCCGACCGACAAGCGCGCCGACCGGGGCCTCGACCTCACCGAGGCCGCGCCCGGCACTTACGCGGCCGTCGGCCACGACCTTGCGCCAGGTCAATGGGACCTCGTCGTCGACGTGCTCCAAGGGGCCGAGAGGAGCTTCCGGCGCAAGTCCCGCGTCGTGCTCCGCTAGGACACCTCCGGAAGGGTCTCAGCCATGTGCTGCGCCGATCTCGCCACCGCCTCCACGCAAGCGAATCCTGCCGCCTTCGCCCGCGACTACTCGCCCTTCGTGGTCCGCATGGGCGAGGATCTCGCCCGCGTCGAGCTCGCGGTCGAGGGCATCCGCTGCGCCACCTGCATGCAGACCATCGAGGGCGGCATCGGTGCGATGCCGGGCGTCGCGAAGGCGCGGCTGAACTTCACCGACCGGCGGCTCGCCGTCGAATGGCGCGGCGACCTCGCCGTGGAGGCGATCCTGGACCGGCTGGAGGCGCTCGGCTTCAAGGGCCACCCCTTCGACCCGAAGCGCCCCGACGATGCCGAGACCCGGGAAACGAAGCGCCTCATCCGCGCGCTCGCGGTCGCGGGCTTCGCCTCCATGAACATCATGCTGATGGCGGTGTCGGTCTGGGCCGGCAACGTCTCCGACATCACCCCCGAGACCCGCGACTTCTTCCACTGGGTCCAGGCCGTGATCGCGCTGCCCGCGGCGGCGTACGCCGGGCGGCCCTTCTACGAGAGCGCGATCCGGGGCCTCAGAGCCGGCCGGGTCAACATGGATTTCCCGATCACGCTCGGGGTGGTCCTGACGCTCGTCATGTCGGTGATCGAGACCCTGAATTCCGCGGAGCACGCCTATTTCGACGGCGCCGTCATGCTCCTGTTCTTCCTCCTCATCGGCCGCGTGCTCGACCAGACCATGCGCCGCCGCACGCGGCTCCTGGCCGAGAACATCTCGGCGCTCCGCAGCGAGACCGCCGCCAAGGTCTTCGAGGACGGGGTGGTGCGCGACGCGCCGCTCTCGGCGATCGGTCCCGGCGACCGGGTGCTGGTGCGCCCGGGCGAGCGGGTCGCGGTCGACGGGATCGTCGAGGAGGGATCCTCCGAGCTCGACCAGAGCCTCGTGACCGGCGAGACCGCGCTCGCCGCGATCAAAGCCGGCGGGCGGGTCTATGCCGGCGCGCTCAACGCGTCGGGCTCGCTCACCGTGCGGGTCACGGCCGCGGCCGAAGGCACGCTCCTCGACGAGGTCGAGGCCCTGATGGGCCGGGCGCTCGAGGCGAAATCCGCCGCGCTGCTGCTCGCCGACACGGCGACGCGCCTCTACGTGCCCTTCGTCCACGCCGCGGCGGCGCTGACGCTGTTCGGCTGGCTCCTCGCCGGCGCCGGCTGGCACGGGGCGATCCTCAACGCGGTCGCGGTTCTCATCATCACCTGCCCCTGCGCCCTGGGGCTCGCGATTCCGGCCGTGCAGGTCGTGGCCGCGGGCGCCCTCTTCCGCCAGGGCGTGCTCCTCAACACCGGCGACGCCCTGGAGCGCCTGGCGCAAGTCGACACCGTGGTGTTCGACAAGACCGGCACGCTGACCCTGCCGGAGCCCAGCCTCGTCGGATCCTACGATCCGGCGGTGCTGGAGCAGGCCGCGCGGCTCGCCCTGTCGAGCCGGCACCCGCTCGCCGCCGCGCTCGCGGCCGCCGCGGGCGAGCGGCGCGATCCGCTGGCACAAGCCCGCGAGACCGCCGGCCTCGGCGTCGCCGCGACCGTCGACGGCGTCGAGATCCGCCTCGGCTCGCCGGCCTTCTGCGGCGCGGAAAGCGCGGCTCGCGCCGCCCTCGACCGGCACCCGGAGGCGTCCGTGATTGGCTTCCGCGCCGGGGACGCCGAGCCTGCCGTGTTCCTGGTCCGCCAGGCCCTGCGCGAGGATGCGGCCGCGACCGTCGGGGCCTTGAGGGGTGCCGGCTACCGGGTCCTGATCCTCTCCGGCGACCGCGCCGCGGCGGTGTCGCGCGCGGCCGCCGCGCTTCAGGTGGCGGAATGGGAGGCGGAGCTTTCGCCCAAGGACAAGATCGCCCGCATCGAAGCCCTGCGGGCTGCGGGCGGAAAAGTCCTGATGGTGGGCGACGGCGTCAACGACGCGCCCGCGCTCGCGGCCGCCGACGTCTCGCTTTCGCCCGTGACCGCCGCCCATGTGAGCCAGGCCGCCGCCGACGGGCTCTTCATGGGCCGGCGCCTCGCCCCTGTGATCGCGGCGCTCGAGACCGGCCGCAAGGCGCGGCGCCTGATGCTCCAGAATCTCTGGTTCTCGGCTGCCTACAACCTCGCCGCCATTCCGCTCGCGGCCGGCGGCTTCCTGACGCCGCTCATCGCGGCGCTCGCCATGTCGGGTTCGTCCGTGGTCGTGACGGTGAACTCGCTTCGCGCCCGCTTCGGCCTGCGCCTGGCGGTCAGGGTCCGGCGTGCGGGCCGGGACGCGCAGGCGCCGCTGCTCCGGCCCCGCGCCGCCTAGAACGGAGACCCCCGATGGACGTCCTCGTCTTCATGATCCCGATCGCCCTATGCCTCGGCACCGCAGGCCTGTGCGCCTTCCTCTGGGCCCTGCGCAGCGGCCAGTACGACGACATCGACGGCGCCGAATACCGGGTTCTGGCGGATGACTGAGCGAGGCCGCGATACGACCTGCGACGGGCGGCCGGCCGGCGGCTACCGCCCCAGCCGCAGGCCCGTCTGCGGGTCGAACAGGTGGACGTTGGCGGCGTCGATCGAAAGGCTCAGAGCCTTCGCATCGGCGGCGATCTGGCCGGTCGGCGCCTGGACCACGAACTCCGCGCCCTCGATCTTGCCGTGGAAGAGCTGGGTCGCGCCGAGCTCCTCGACGAAATCGACCCCGAGATCGACCGCGCCCGTGCCGGCCGCGCCGACGCGCAGATCCTCCGGACGCAGGCCCACGTCGACCTTGGATCCCGCGGCCAGGCCCGGCCGCATGTCGGCGACGAGGAGGCGGCCGTTCCCGACCCGCACCACGCCGTCGCCCTCGACGTGCCCGGGCAGGATGTTCATGGGCGGCGAACCGATGAAGGTCGCCACGTACCGGGTCTGCGGCCGGCGGTAGACGTCGGAGGGCTTGCCGACCTGCTCGACCTGGCCCGCGTTCATGACCACGAGCTGGTCCGAGAGCGTCATGGCCTCGACCTGGTCGTGGGTGACGTAGATCGAGGTGACGCCGAGCGCCCGCTGCAGGCGCTTGATCTCGACGCGCATCTGCACGCGCAGCTTGGCGTCGAGGTTGGAGAGCGGCTCGTCGAACAGGAACACCTGCGGCTTGCGCACGATGGCGCGGCCCATGGCGACGCGCTGGCGCTGCCCGCCGGACAGCGCGCGGGGCTTGCGCTCGAGGAAGGGCTCGATGGCGAGGATCCGCGCGGCCTCGCGCACGCGCTTGTCGATCTCGTCCTTGGGCGTGCCGCGGTTGCGCAAGCCGTAGGCCATGTTGTTGTAGACGCTCATGTGCGGGTAGAGCGCGTAGTTCTGGAACACCATGGCGATGTCGCGGTCGGCCGGCTCGACCTGGTTGACCTCGCGCTCGCCGATGCGCACCACGCCGTCGGTGATCGTCTCGAGCCCCGCGACCATGCGCAGGAGCGTGGACTTGCCGCAGCCCGAGGGGCCGACGAGCACGCAGAAGGAGCCGTCCTCGATGTCGAGCGACACGCCCTTCACGGCCTCGACGGCGCCGGCGTAGACCTTGCGGACGCGTTCGAGCGTTACTTTCGCCATAGCCCCAGCGGTTCCTTTGTCCTTCGCTCCGCCGCGGCGGAGAGTCCTGCCTAACGTCCCGTGGGCGGCCGGGCCGCCCGGTGTCGTGTCTCGGTCCGGGCGAGCCCCTTCACGAGGAAACGCTGCATCATTTCTCGGTCTCGACCAGGCCCTTCACGAAGAAGCGCTGCATCAGGACGACCACCGCGACGGGCGGCAGCATGGCCAGCACCGCCGTGGTCATGGCGATGTTCCACTCGGTCAGCGTATCCTGCGTCGTGAGCATCTTCTTGATGCCGATCACGATCGTCTGCATCGAGTCCTTGGTCGTGATGAGCAGCGGCCACAGATACTGGTTCCAGCCGTAGATGAACTGGATCACGAACAAGGCCGCGATGGTGGTGACGGAGAGCGGCAGCAACGTATCCCACAGGAAGCGGTAGGGTCCGGCGCCGTCGATCTTGGACGCTTCCACGAGCTCGTCCGGGATGGTCATGAAGAACTGCCGGAACAGCAGCGTGCCGGTGGCCGACGCGATCAGCGGGATGATCAGCCCGGTATAGGTGTCGAGCAGGCCGAGATCCGAGACGATCTTGTAGGTCGGATAGATGCGCACTTCCACCGGCAGCATCAGCGTCACGAAGATGATCCAGAACGCGGTCTGCCGGAACGGGAACTTGAAGAACACGATCGCATAGGCCGAGAGGATGCAGATCGCGATCTTCCCGAACGCGATGCCCATGGCCATGATGAAGGAGTTCACCATCATGTTGCCGACGGGCTGCCGACTCGACTTCGCGGCGCCGTGGAAGAGCGTCTGGTAATAGTTCTCGTCCGCGTAATCGCCCGGGGTCAGGGGCATGTTGCCGTTGCTGATCGTGGCCGCGTCGAAGGTCGAAGCGAGGACCGCCACATAGACCGGGAACGCCACGAGGAGCACGCCGAACGTCAGGATGATGTAGGCGACGAGGGTGTGGAAGGGACGGTTCTCGACCATCAGTACTGCACCTTGCGCTCGACGTAGCGGAACTGGAAGGCGGTCAGTCCGATCACGATGATCATGAGGATCACGGACTGTGCCGCGGATCCGCCGAGGTCGCCGCCGAGACGGCCGTCCGCGTAGACCTTGTAGACCATCGTCGCCGTACTCCCGTACGGCCCGCCCCCGGTCACCGCGTCGATGATGCCGAAGGTGTGGAAGAAGACGTAGACGATGTTGATCACGAGGAGGAAGAACGTCGTCGGCGAGAGGAGCGGGAAGATCACGGTCCAGAAGCGCCGCAACGGGCCGGCCCCGTCGATGGCCGCGGCCTCGATGACGCTCTTCGGGATCGAGGCGAGCCCCGCGAGGAAGAACAGGAAGTTGTAGCTGATCTGGTTCCAGGTCGCGGCGACCACCACCAGGATCAGGGCGTGGTTCCCGTTGAGCAGGGGATTCCAGTTGACCCCGAGAAGGCGCAGGGGCTTGGACAGCGTCCCGAGCGAGGGGTGGAAGAGGAAGAGCCACAGGACGCCCGCGATGGCGGGCGCGACCGCGTAGGGCCACAGCAGCAGGGTCTTGTAGGGGTTTGCGCCGCGGATGTTCTTGTCGGCCTGGCTCGCGAGGAGCAACCCGAGCCCGAGCGAGAACAGGGCCACGAGGAACGAGAACAGGGCGGTCGTGACCATGGCCCGGTAGTATTCGGGCTGGCTGAACACGGCCTCGTAGTTCTCGAACCAGACGAATTCGGTGGAGAGGCCGAAGGCGTCCTGGACCAGGAAGGACTGCCAGATCGCCTGGGACGCGGGCCAGTAGAAGAAGACGAAGGTGATCGCGAGCTGGGGAAGGAGCAGCGCGTAGGGCAGGACCTTGTTGTTGAAGATGGCGCGTTTTTCCATTCGCCGGCTCGGGAAAGGAGCCGGCCGGCCCTTGCAGCAAGAGCCGGCTGGCAATGCCTGAAGCGGGAGTGTCGGCCCTGGCGGGCCGACACCGGTGCGGTTAGCGGGTCGCGGTCCGCTCGAACTGGCGCAGGATCTGGTTGCCGCGCTCGACCGCCGCGTCGAGAGCCGCCTTCGCGGGCTTGTTGCCGGTCAGCGCGCTCTCGATCTCCTCCGCCCAGATGTCGCGCATCTGGACCAGGTTGCCGAGGCGCAGGCCGAGGGAGTTCTCCGTCGGCGGCTTGTTGGTGAGCTGGAGGATCGGCGTCTCGAGATACGGGTTGTCCTTGTAGAAGCCCGAGGCCTTCACCTTCTCGTACGCCGCCTTCGTGATCGGCAGGTAGCCCGAGACGGTGTGCAGGTTCGCCTGGCGGTCCGTGTCGGACAGGAAGGCGAAGAACTTGGCCACGCCCTTGTACTCGTTGGCCGGCTTGCCGCCCATCACCCAGAGCGAAGCGCCGCCGAGCGTCGAGTTCTGCGGAGCGCCGGGCACGTCCGGGTAGTAGGGCATGAAAGTATTGGCCCATTCGAACTTGGCGTTCGCCTTCACGTTCCCGTAGAAGCCCGAAGAGGTCAGGAAGATCGGGCACTCGCCGGACGTATACCGTCCCTCCGCCGCGCTGGCGCGGCCGGAATAGTCGAAGGTCTTGGTCTTCTGCAGCTCGACGAGATTCTCCAGGTGCTTCACGTGCACCGGCGAATTGATCTTGAGCTCGGTGTCGAACCCGCCGATGCCGTTCTGCTTGGTGGCGAGCGGGATGTTGTGCCACACCGAGAACTGCTCGATGTTCACCCAGGTGATCCAGGCCGAGGAGAAGCCGCAGGTCGGGTGGCCCGAAGCCTGGAGCTTCTTGGCGGCCTCGAACACTTCAGGCCAGGTCTTGGGCGGCTGGTCGGGGTTGAGGCCGGCCTTCCGGAAGGCGTCCTTGTTGTACCACATCACGGTGGAGGACGAGTTGAACGGGAACGACAGGAGCTCGCCCTTCGCCGTCGAGTAGTAGGCGGCGACGGCCGGCAGATACGCGTCGCGGTCGAACTTCTCGCCGGCTTCCTTCATCAGCTCCTGCACGGGCTTGATGGCGCCGCGGGCCGCCATCATCGTGGCGGTGCCGACCTCGAAGACCTGGATGATGTGCGGCGCGTTGCCGGCGCGGAACGCGGCGATGCCGGCATTCATCGTGTCCGGGTAGGTGCCCTTGTAGGTCGCGACGACCTTGTACTCGTTCTGGGACTTGTTGAAGTCGTCGGCCAGCTTGTTGACGACGTCGTTGTTGACGCCCGTCATGGCGTGCCACCACTGGATCTCGGTCTGCGCCAGCGCGGACGTGCTCGACGCGAACCCGAACGCCAGCGCGGCAAAGGCGGTCTTTTTCAGCATGGTCTTCTCCCTCGTCGCCCGACCGGGCGTTGTTGTGGTTCTCATCACCGTAACACGAAGCCGGGGTGACATTTCAATGGCAGATTCATGACACGCTGAGCCGGCTCGGTATAGAGGCCTCGCGGAGGGGGCGATCGCAGGCCTGTGGGCAAGCGCCGCGCCGGGTCCCGGGGTTCACGAATGCGTCAGGTGCTCCGTCCGCGCCGGACCGGCCGTTCCCTGGAACAGGCCGGAGCCGAAGGCCGTTGGTAGGGCCAGCAGGCCGCCCTCGGGCTGCCCCGCCCTTTTCGACCCGGACAGGTAAGGATCGCGCGCATGCCCCGCATCGTCACCGCCCTCTTCGAGGATCGCGCCGCCGCCCAACGCGCCCTGCAGGCCCTCATGGAGGCCGGCGTCGCGCGCGACCGCATCGCCCTGATCGGCGCTGATTCCGGCCGCGACGTCTCCTCGATCTCCGGGTTCCGGGATCTCTCGGCGCGGGACGACGGCCAGGCGGCCCTCCACGACCTGCCCCTGCCCTCCGAGGACCTGCGGCTGTTCGAGGCCGGGCTGCGGCAGGGTCATGCGCTGCTCTCGGCCCGGATCGACAAGGAGAATCTCGAGGAAGCCATCCAGGTGATCGACCTCTTCGACCCCCTCGACCTCGACCGCCGCAGCCGCGACTGGCAGCAGGGCTCGTCCGGCGGCGCGTCCGGCGGCATGGGCGGAGCGGGCGGCGTCGACGTGGGCGGCCCGCTCGGCGCCGGGCTGACCGGCGGCAACGCGGCCGGCACCACCAACACCGGCGCGCTCCCCGGCATGGGGAGCCTCAGGACGGGCACGCACGATGCCGGCACCGCGGACCTGCGCACCGACGAGGCCTCCCGGTCCGATCTCGGCCGGTCGAGCACCTCGGAGACCGGCGGGCGCCGGGAGGAGGCGCGGGCGGGGATGCCGGGCGTGCTCTCGCTCGCAGAAGGCCAGACCGTGAATCCGGCCGCAGGCCAGGGCTTCGCGGGCGGCGGCGACCGCTACCGCCGCGAACTGAACCTCACCGGCCGCGTGCGCGCCTACAGCCGGGACGATTGAGCCGACCGGGCCCCGCCCGCGGCCGGGGATCCTGCGTCAGATCACGTTGCGCTCCAGGAGCGGGCGTCCGGCCGCGACGCGCTCGAAGCCGAGATCGGCGAGGTCGAGGCTCGTATAGCGCCCGTGCACGAGAAGCTCGGCGAGGCCCCGCCCGACCGCCGGCGCCTGCTGCAGGCCATGGCCCGAGAAGCCGTTGCAGAGATAGAAGTTGTCGGGTCCCGTCTGCCCCACGACCGCGTTGTGGTCGAGGAGGCACATGTCGTAGGGGCCGGCCCAGGCGCGGCCGGGCCGGATCGCCTCGAAGGCCGGAACGCGGTGGGCGAGCGCCGGCCAGACCCGCTCCTCGAAGAAGACGTGGTCGGCTTCCTGGGTCGCGGGATCGTCGTCGTGCCAGTCCGGGTCCTCGTCCCCCGGTCCCGGGGAGGCGCTGCCGATGAAGCCCTCGCCTTCCGGGCGGCACCAGGCGCCGCTCGGATCGATGAGGAGCGGGCAGTTCTCGATCCGCTCCCGGCACGTGAAGCTGAAGACGTAGCGGCGCTTCGCCCGCACCGGGATCCCGACGCCCGCCATCGCGGCGAGCGCCGGGCCGCCGGAGCCCGCGCAGTTCACGAGCGCGCCGCAGGCGATGCGGGTGCCGTCCGCGAGCCGCACGGCCGCGACGCGGTTCCCCTCCCGCTCGACCGCCGCGACGGCGCCCTGCCGGTACTCGGCCCCGAGCGCGCGCGCCTTCCTGCGGAAGGCCTGGAGCAGGCCCCAGCCGTCGAACCAGCCCTCGCCGGAGCGCCCCCAGGTGCCGGCGGCGAGATCCTCGGTGTTGAGCCAGGGAAAGCGGGCCTTCAGCGCGTCCGGGTCGAGCAGGAGGATGTCGGCGCCCTCCGCGGCCTGGACGGCCTGGTTCTCGGCCAGCACGGACGCGCCGGCCGCGGTCGCGCAATAGAGATAGCCGCGCTCGCTCAGCCCGATCTCGGGCCGGTCGCCGTCGACTGCGAGGCGATCCCCGATCTCGCGCAGGAAGCGGATGCCGTAGAGCGAGATCCGGATGTTCACGGGGCTCGAGAATTGCTGCCGGATCGACGCCGCCGAGAGGGCGGAGGCCGAGCGCCCGTAGGTCGGGTCCTTCTCGACCACGAGCACCCGGCCCCGGAACGCCGGATCGTCGAGGAGGTGATAGGCCGTCGAGGAGCCCATGGCGGCCCCGCCTGCGATCACCACGTCATAGGTCTCGGACATGCATTCCTCGTGTTCGGGGCCTCTCTCCCTCTCCCGGCTGCGCGTCTCCCTCTCCCCGTTCACGGGGAGAGGGCTGGGGTGAGGGGCGGGTCGGTGGAGCGAGTGGTCTCCGCATGGTCTCCCCTCCCCCTTGCGGGGAGGGGCCGGGGGTGGGGGTTGGTGCAGGATCGAGCGCTCCGGTGCCTCCTGGACCAACCCCCACCCGCCCTTCGGGCACCCTCCCCGCAAGGGGGGGCAGAAGATCGGAACACCGCGTTCTTCCGACCGGCCCCTCACCCCGGCCCTCTCCCCGCACGCGGGGAGAGGGTGTCCGCGGAGAGGGAGTTTCAGGCCCTACTCTTGCCGCTCTGGGCCGGCAGGATTAAGCGGTTTGACGAAAGCCGCCGCCCGACGCAAGGGCCTCCAGCAAAGGTTGAAGCCCGTGTTGATGACCAAAGCCCCCTTCGCGCCGGTGCGCGACGAAGCCCTCGCGATCCTCGCCCGTCTCGGCGTGCCGGAGAGCGCCTATCAGGGCGGCGACCTGCCGGCCCGCTCGCCGATCACCGGCGAGGTCGTGGCCGAGGTCCGCACCGTGACGGCCGAGGAGACCGCCGCCGCCATCGGCCGGGCGCATGAAGCCTTCAAAGCGTGGCGGCTCGTGCCCGCCCCGCGCCGGGGCGAGTTCGTGCGCCTCCTCGGCGAGGAGCTGCGCGCCGCCAAGGAGGATCTCGGCCGCCTCGTGACGCTCGAGACCGGCAAGATCGTCTCGGAGGGCCTCGGCGAGGTCCAGGAGATGATCGACATCTGCGACTTCGCGGTCGGTCTCTCCCGCCAGCTCTACGGCCTCACCATCGCGACCGAGCGGCGCGACCACCGCATGATGGAGACCTGGCACCCGCTCGGGGTCTGCGGCGTCATCTCGGCCTTCAACTTCCCCGTGGCGGTGTGGTCCTGGAACGCGGCGCTCGCCTTCGTGTGCGGCGATCCCGTGGTCTGGAAGCCCTCCGAGAAGACCCCGCTCACCGCGCTCGCCACCCAGGCCATCGTCCGGCGCGCCGTCGAGCGCTTCGGCGACGAGGCGCCCGAGGGCCTGTCCGAGCTCGTCATCGGCGGGCGCGAGGTCGGCGAGGCGCTCGTCGAGGACCACCGCGTCCCCGTCGTGTCCGCGACCGGCTCCACCCACATGGGCCGCCAGGTCGGGCCGAAGCTGGCGGCGCGCTTCGCCCGCGCGATCCTGGAGCTCGGCGGCAACAACGCCATGATCGTGGCGCCGTCCGCGGATCTGGGCCTCGCGGTGCGCGCGATCGCATTCGCCGCCATGGGCACCGCGGGCCAGCGCTGCACGACCCTGCGACGCCTGTTCGTGCACGAGAGCGTCTACGACAAGGTCGTGCCCTCGCTGGCTAGGATCTACGGCTCGGTGCGCATCGGCGACCCGCGCGCGGAGGGCACGCTGGTCGGCCCGCTCATCGACCGCGGGGCTTATCAAGGCATGGAGCGGGCGCTCGGCGAGGCCAAGGCCGCCGGCGCCACGGTGCATGGCGGCGGCCGGGTGCACGACGTCATGGCGGACGCCTTCTACGCCGCGCCGGCGCTGGTCGAGATGCCGGCCCATGACGGCCCCATGCTGCGCGAGACCTTCGCGCCGATCCTCTACGTGGTGCGCTATTCCGCGATCGAAGAGGCGATCGCGATGAACAACGCGGTCGGGGCCGGCCTGTCCTCCTCGATCTTCACGCTGGACATGCGCGAGGCGGAAGCCTTCCTGTCGGATGCGGGCTCGGATTGCGGCATCGCCAACGTCAACATCGGCCCGTCCGGCGCCGAGATCGGCGGCGCCTTCGGGGGCGAGAAGGAGACCGGCGGCGGCCGCGAGGCCGGCTCGGACGCCTGGAAGGCCTATATGCGCCGCGCCACCAACACGCTGAACTACGGTCGCACCCTGCCGCTGGCGCAAGGCGTGAAGTTCGACATCGATGTGTGAGCGAATGGCGAGTGGCGAATGGCGAATGGAGGGGCCGAGGGTGGCCCCGACCTCGGCCTGATCCACGAACCCCTTCCATTCGCCATTCGCCACCAACCATTCGCCCCATTCGGAGAACGCCCATGAACGCCCTGCCCCACTCCAAGCCCAAGGACGCTCCCGCGCCGGCGCGCTTCGTCTGGGAGGATCCCTTCCTCCTCGACGACCAGCTCACCGACGACGAGCGCATGATCCGCGACGCGGCGCGGGTCTTCGCGCAGGAGCGGCTTCTGCCCCGCATCATCGAGGCCTATCGCGAGGAGAAGGCGGACCCCGGCATCTTCCGCGAGATGGGCGAGCAGGGGCTGCTCGGCGTCACGCTGCCTGAAGAGTACGGCTGCGCCGGGGCTTCCTATGTGTCCTACGGCCTCGTGGCGCGCGAGGTCGAGCGGGTCGATTCCGGCTACCGCTCGATGATGAGCGTGCAGTCCTCGCTCGTGATGTACCCGATCTACGCCTACGGCGACGAGACGCAGCGCAAGAAGTACCTGCCGAAGCTGGCCTCGGGCGAGTTCGTGGGCTGCTTCGGCCTCACCGAGCCCGACGCCGGCTCCGATCCCGCCGGCATGAAGACCCGGGCCGACAAGATCGACGGCGGCTACCGCCTCTCGGGCTCGAAGATGTGGATCTCGAACTCGCCGATCGCCGACGTGTTCGTGGTCTGGGCGAAGTCCCCGTCCCACGACGACCAGATCCGCGGCTTCGTGCTGGAGAAGGGCATGAAGGGCCTCTCGGCTCCGAAGATCGGCGGCAAGCTGTCCCTGCGCGCCTCCATCACCGGCGAGATCGTCATGGACGGCGTCGAGGTCGGCGAGGATGCGCTGCTCCCGAACGTCTCCGGCCTGAAAGGTCCGTTCGGCTGCCTCAACCGGGCCCGCTACGGCATCTCCTGGGGGGCTCTCGGCGCCGCGGAGGATTGCTGGCACCGGGCGCGCCAGTACACGCTGGACCGCAAGCAGTTCAACCGGCCGCTCGCCGCGACCCAGCTCGTGCAGAAGAAGCTCGCCGACATGCAGACCGAGATCGCGCTGGGCCTCCAGGCGTCCTTGCGGGTCGGGCGCCTCTTCGACGAGGGCCGGGTCGCGCCCGAGATGATCTCGATCGTCAAGCGCAACAATTGCGGCAAGGCGCTCGACATCGCCCGCGTCGCCCGCGACATGCACGGCGGCAACGGCATCCAGGAAGAGTACCACGTGATGCGCCACGCCCAGAACCTCGAGACCGTGAACACCTACGAGGGGACGCACGACGTGCACGCGCTGATCCTGGGCCGGGCGCAGACGGGGCTGCAGGCGTTTTTCTGAAGGTGATCCGCCGGGGCATGACGGCACACGTCTCCCTCCCCCCTCGAGGGGGAGGGTGGCCCGGCCGTCAGGCCGGGTCGGGAGAGGGGGCGCGCTCCGTCAGGAGCGCTCGCGGAGCGATCTCTTCCGGTGAGATCGAGGGTGGCCCTCCCCCTCTCCCGACCCTCGCTCACGCGAGGGCCACCCTCTCCCTCCAGGGGAGAGGGAGATGCGCGCAAGACCGGGGAGAGGCAATCCTCCATCAGGTGCCACGCAAGCGAGGCTCTCATCGTCCATGCGCTCGCAGGCCCGCTCTTGCCTGACACCCCCGCCGCCCGCCCCGTCACCACGACCGACCTCCTCAAGCTCGTCGCGCTCGTCTTCGTCTTCATCGACCACCACGGCTATTTCTTCGACCCCGCGAACCCGTGGTGGCGGCTGTTCGGGCGGGTGGCGGCGCCGGTCTTCTTCTTCCTGATCGGCTTCGCCCGCACCCGGCGGGTGCCCTGGACCTGGCTCGCCTTCGGGATCCCGCTCACCGCGGTCAACGCGCTCGAGGCGGGAAACCTCGCGGGCACCATGGTCAACATCCTGATCAACTTCGCGATCCTGCGCGCCCTGGTGCTGCCGGCCGTCGAGCGGCACGTCATGGCCCGGCCGCTCGCCGTCGCGCTCCTGATCGCGGGCTGCCTGCCGCTCATCCCGGTCACCGACGGGCCGCTCGAATACGGCGTGGAGGGCTGGCTCTGGGCTTTCCTCGGCCTCGCCCACCGCCTGGCCCTGGAGGAGGGCGGGCGGCAGGCCCTGTGGACACGCAGGGGCGCGGCGGTCTCCGGCCCTCGACGGACGGTCTGGACCCGCAACGGCATCGCGGCCGCGACGATGATCTCAGGCCCGGGATCTGCCCTTTTGACCCGCAACGGCATCGCGGCCGCGACCGCCACGGCCTATGTCATCCGCGAGGTCTACGATTACCGCTTCGACGGGCTCCAGGCCGCGATTCTCGTCGCTCTCGTGGCGGCGCTGACCCTCGCGCTGCTGCGCTTCCGCCGCGCCGCACTCGCCCCGCAGCCGCCCGGGATCCTCGCGCCCCTGTTCCGCTTCGCGGGCCGCTGGTCGCTGGAGATTTACGCGATCAGCCTTTTCGTCTCGCACGCGGTCGCTTATGCCATCGCACAGGCGGCTGGTCTGCGGTGAGGCGGCAATGAAACCCTTGCAAGGCGTAAAAGTCCACGAACGCGCCCGGATTCCGTCATGACGCAGGCAGCAAAGCCCCTGGCGGGCGTGAAGGTCCTCGAACTCGCCCGGATCCTCGCCGGCCCCTGGGCCGGGCAGACCCTCGCCGATCTCGGTGCCGACGTCGTCAAGGTCGAGCGGCCGATCGCCGGCGACGACACCCGCGGCTGGGGCCCGCCCTTCGTGGCGGCCGAAGGGGAGGGGCATCTTTCGGCCGGCTATTTCCACTCCTGCAACCGCGGCAAGCGCTCGGTCGCGGTCGATTTCGAGACCCCGGAGGGCCAGGAGATCGTGCGCCGGCTCGCCATGCAGGCCGACGTCCTGATCGAAAACTTCAAGGTCGGAGGGCTCAAGAAATACGGCCTCGACTACGAGAGCCTGAAGGCCGTCAATCCGCGCCTCGTCTATTGCTCGATCACGGGCTTCGGCCAGACCGGACCTTACGCCCCCCGGGCGGGCTACGATTTCATCATCCAGGCCATGGGCGGGATCATGGACCTCACCGGCGAGGCCGATGCCGAGCCCCAGAAGCCCGGCGTCGCCTTCGCCGACATCTTCACCGGCCTCTATGCCGTCATCGGCATCCAGGCGGCGCTGCGCCGCCGCGACGCCACCGGCGAGGGCGGCCATCTCGACATGGCGCTCCTCGACACGCAGGTGAGCGTCCTCGCCAACCAGGCGCTCAACCACCTGGTCTCGGGCCAGATCCCGAAGCGCATGGGCAACGCGCACCCGAACATCGTGCCCTACCAGGTCTTTCCCGTGTCGGACGGCCACGTGATCATCGCGGTCGGCAACGACGGGCAGTTCGCCAAGTTCGTGCGCGTGCTCGGGGTTCCGGAACTCGCGGCCGACGAGCGCTTCCGCACCAACACCGACCGGGTCCGGAACCGCGCCATCCTGGTGCCGCTCCTCGGCGAGATCCTGATGCGGCGCGGCCGGGACGAACTCCTCGCGGCCCTCGCGCCCGAGGCCGTGCCGGCCGGCCCGATCAACTCGGTCGCCGACGTCTTCACCGATCCGCAGGTGATCGCCCGCCGGATGCGCCTCGATCTTCCCGCGCCCGCCGCCAAGGGCGGGACGATCCCGACCGTGCGCTCGCCGGTGCTCCTCGACGGCGCGCCGCTCGTGGCGGAGCGCCCCTCACCCGCGCTCGGCCAGCACACCGACGAGGTGCTCGCCGACCCCGCCTGGGGCGCCGACCGCGCCTAGCCCCGTCCATCCGAACTTGAGCGAACCCCGATCCGGAGCCGCCCCATGAAGCACGACAATCCCGCGACTGCCTCCCGCACCGGCGGCCAGATCCTGGTCGACCAGCTCGTGGCCCAGGGCGTCGATCATCTCTTCTGCGTGCCGGGCGAGAGCTACCTCGCGGTGCTCGACGCCCTGCACGACGCGTCGATCAACGTCACGGTCTGCCGCCAGGAGGGCGGTGCCGCCATGATGGCGGAGGCCTACGGCAAGCTCACCGGGCGCCCGGGGATCTGCTTCGTGACCCGCGGTCCCGGCGCCACCAACGCCTCGCCCGGGATCCACATCGCGCAGCAGGATTCCTCGCCCATGATCCTGTTCGTGGGCCAGATCGAGCGCGGCATGCGCGAGCGCGAGGCGTTCCAGGAGGTCGATTACCGCGCCACCTTCGGGCCGATCGCCAAATGGGCGACCGAGATCGACGATGCCGCCCGCATCCCGGAGCTGATCTCGCGGGCTTTCCACGTGGCGATGAGCGGGCGGCCGGGTCCGGTCGTGATCGCGCTCCCGGAGGACATGCTCACGGAAGCGGCCTCCGTCGCCGATGCGCCCCGCGCCGAGCCGCTCGAGACCCATCCGGGCCTGACCCAGATGGCGGAGCTGCAGAAGATGCTGTGGGCCGCGGAACGCCCGCTCGTGATCCTCGGCGGCTCGCGCTGGTCCGATGCCGCGGTGCAGCGCTTCGCGCGCTTCGCCGAGCGCTTCGACCTGCCCGTCGTGGCCTCGTTCCGGCGCCAGATGCTGATCTCGCACGATCATGCGTCCTATGCCGGCGACCTCGGCCTCGGCGCGAACCCGAAGCTCGTGCAGCGGATCAAGGAATCCGACCTCGTCGTGCTGCTGGGCGGGCGACTCTCCGAGGTGCCCTCGCAGAGCTACACGCTGTTCGACATTCCCGTCCCGAACCAGACCCTCGTCCACGTGCATCCGGACCCGGAGGAGATCGCCCGGGTCTACCGCCCGCATCTCGCGATCAACGCCTCGCCGGTCGCCTTCTCGGCCGCCCTCGAAGGATTGCAGCCCCCCAACAGCATCCGCTGGGGCGCGTGGACGAAAGCCGCGCGCGCCGACTGGCTCGCCTGGAGCGATCCCGCTCCCATCACGACGCCGGGCGCGCTCCAGATGGGGCAGGTGATGGCGCATCTCAAAGGGGTGCTGCCCGCCGACACGATCTTCTGCAACGGCGCCGGCAACTTCGCGACCTGGATCCACCGCTTCTGGCCATTCCGCGCCTACGGCACCCAGCTCGCGCCGACCTCGGGCTCCATGGGTTACGGGGTGCCGGCCGGAATCGGGGCCAAGCGCTTCCGGCCCGACAGCACGGTCGTGGTGTTCGCGGGCGACGGCGATTTCCTGATGAACGGGCAGGAGCTCGCGACCGCGGTGCAGTACGAGCTGCCGGTCCTGATCCTGGTGATCGACAACGGCATGTTCGGCACGATCCGCATGCACCAGGAGCGCCACTATCCCGGCCGGGTCTCCGCGACCGCGATCCGCAACCCGGATTTCGCCGCGCTCGCCCGGGCCTACGGAGCCCACGGCGAGCGGGTCGAGCGCACGGAGGACTTCGCCCCCGCGCTCGAGCGGGCGCGCGCCTCGGGCCAGCCGGCCGTTCTGCACTGCCTCATCGACCCGGAGACGATCTCGCCGTCCACGACGCTCTCGGCGATCCGGGAGAAGGCGCTGGCCGGGAAGGGGTGAGGTCTCCCCCCTCTCCCCGTTCACGGGGAGAGGGAGCGGGAGGCGGGGAGAGGACGTTCACCCCCGCCCCAAATCCGCGAGCAGGCTTGCCGCCACCGTGACCTTCGAGAGGGTGAGCCCCGAGGCCATGATGCCGTCGACGGCGGCGCGGATGCGGGCGGCGTCGCCGCCGCGGCGCTCGCGCCAGGCCGCCACCGCCTCCGCGCCGGAGGCGCCGGTGCCCGCGGCCTCCGCGGTGAGGCTGCGGTGGGCCGAGGCGACGGTGTCGATGGCGCGGTCGAGGGCCAGGCGGTCGTAGTAGTCGGTGGTGACGATCTCGCGCGCGGCGCCGATGAGCGTTCCGAGCTGGAACAGGTCCTCGAGCGCGAAGTGGGTCCGGGCGATGTCGAGCACCGGGCGGCCGGTGCGCTGGGCGACGAGCACGATGTCGGGGGCCGCCACGAGGTCGGGCAGGGCGGCGAGCTGCCGGGCGAGGCTGTCCGGCACGCCCTCCGCGGTCAGGGCCGCGGTGCGCGTCTCCCAGGCCGCGAGTGCGGCCGGCGACAGGACCGCCCGGAGGCAGCCCTCGACCTCGGCGATGCCGGCCCGGTAGGTGCCCACCACCGCGTCGAGGGAGCCGGCCGCGAGGTCGACGTTGCGGATGAACCAGACGATCCGGCTCATGAGCAGGTCCTGCAGGTCGCCGTACAGGCGCAGTTGCAGCGCGCCCGGCACCACGCCGTCGAGGCTGTCGATGCCGGCGTTGAGCTCGGCGAGCCCGAAGGAATCGCGCGTCGCCGCGTAGGCCGCCGCGAGCGTCGGAGCGTCGGCGCCGGTCTGGTCGACGAGCCGGGTCACGACGGTGGGGCCGCCGCGGTTCACGATGGCGTTGGCGAGCTGCGTCGCGATGATCTCCCGGCGCAGGCGATGGGTCGCGACGGCGTCGGGGAAGCGCTCGCGCATCTCGGACGGAAAATAACGCTCGAGCTCGCGCGACAGGTAGGGATCGTCCGGCACGGCGCTGTCGAGGAGCGCGTCGTGCAGCGCGAGCTTGGCATAGGCGAGCAGCACCGCGATCTCGGGCCGCGTCAGCCCCTCGCCGCGCAAACCGCGCTCCGCGAGCGTCGTGTCGTCGGGCAGGAACTCGATGGCGCGGTCGAGGCGTCCGTCGGCCTCCAACCCGTGCATCAGCCGGCGCGCGAAGCCGAGATCGCCGACGCCGCGGCGCTCGGCGAGCGAGATCGCGAGCGTCTGGAGGTAGTTGTTGCGCAGGACCAGGCGCGCGACCTCGTCGGTCATCTCGGGCAGAAGCGCGTTGCGGGCGGCCTCGTCGAGGCGGCCGTCGCGCTCCGGCGTCGCGAGCGCGATCTTGATGTTGACCTCCACGTCCGAGGTGTTGACGCCGGCCGAGTTGTCGATCGCATCCGTGTTGAGGCGGACGCCTGAGCGCGCCGCCTCGATGCGCCCGCGCTGCGTCACGCCGAGATTGGCGCCCTCGCCGATCACCTTGGCGCGCACCTGCGCGCCCGTGATCCGGATCGGATCGTTGGCGCGGTCGCCGACCTCGTCGTCAGACTCCGTGGCGGCGCGGATATAGGTCCCGATGCCGCCGAACCAGAGCAGGCCCACGGGCGCCTTCAGGATCGCGTTCATGACCTCCGCGGGCGTCGCCTCCGCGCGGTCGAGCCCGAGGAGGGTCTGCGCCTCCGGCGAGAGCGGGATCGATTTCGCCGCGCGCGGGAACACGCCGCCGCCGGCCGAGATCAGCGCCTTGTCGTAATCGGCCCAGCTCGACCGGGCGAGGGCGAACAGGCGCTCGCGCTCCTTGAACGAGGCGTCCGGGTCGGGGTCGGGATCGAGGAAGATGTCGCGGTGGTCGAAGGCCGCCACGAGCTTGAGGCTCTTCGAGAGCAGCATGCCGTTGCCGAACACGTCCCCCGACATGTCGCCGACGCCCGCGACCGTCACGGGCTCGCTCTGGATGTCGACGTCGATCTCGCGGAAATGCCGCTTCACGGCCTCCCAGGCTCCGCGCGCCGTGATGCCCATCTTCTTGTGGTCGTAGCCCTGGCTGCCGCCGGACGCGAAGGCGTCGCCGAGCCAGTGGCCCTTCTCGATCGAGAGCGCGTTGGCGGTGTCCGAGAAGGTGGCGGTGCCCTTGTCGGCCGCGACCACGAGATAGGGGTCGTCGCCGTCGTGGCGCACCGTGTCGGCGGGCGGCACCACGGCGGTGCCCTCCAGGTTGTCGGTGAGCTGGAGCAGGGTGCGCACGAAGATGCGGTAGCTCTCCGTTCCCTCCGCGATCCAGGCCTGGCGGTCGGAAGGAGGCGGCAGGTGCTTCGGCACGAAGCCGCCCTTGGCGCCCACGGGCACGATCACGGCGTTCTTGACCTGCTGGGCCTTCACGAGGCCGAGCACCTCCGTGCGGAAATCCTGCGGCCGGTCGGACCAGCGCAGGCCCCCGCGCGCCACCTTGCCGAAGCGCATGTGCACGCCTTCGACGCGCGGCGAGTAGACGAAGATCTCGTAGAGCGGCCGCGGCAGCGGCATCCCCTCGACGCGGGCGCACTCGAACTTGACCGCGATGGTCTGGCGCGGCAGGCCGTTGTCGTCGATCTGGAAGAAGTTGGTGCGGATGCCGGCTTCCACGAGGTTCACGAAGCGGCGCAGGATGTGGTCGTCGTCGAGGCTCGTGACGGCGATCAGCGCCTCCTCGATGCGGGCGCGGATCTCCGCCTCGCGGGCGGCGCGGTCGTCGTCCGCGCGCGGATCGAAGCCGGGGACCGGCAGGTCCGTTTTTGCCGAAATGGAGGCGCGGTCGTCGCCCCCGCGCGGATCGAAGCGCGCATAGAAGAGCCGGACGATGTCGGCCGCGATGGCGCCGTGGCGGGCGAGCGTGCCGGCGAGGTAATCCTGGGCGTAGGGCACGCGGATCTGGCGCAGGTACCGCCCGAGCGCCCGCACCATGGCGACGTCGCGCCAGCCGAGGCCCGCTTCGAGCACGAGGCGGTTGAAGGCATCCGATTCCGCGAGGCCGCGGAAGAGGGCGAGAAGCGCGGCTTCGATCGCCCCCTGGATCTCGTCGGCGTCGATCGCCCCGCCTGCGGCGCGCTCCAGCGCCATGTCGTGCAGCCAGACCCGCCCGGGATCGGCTTCGCCGGCGCCCGGCGGCTCGACCCGGTAGGTGCGCTCGTTCACGACGCGGAAGCCGAGATTCTCGAGCAGCGGCACGCGCTCGGAGAGCGGCAGGGCGCTGCCGCGGGAATAGACCTTGAGGTTGATGCGCGTGTCCGGATCGCCCTCGCGGCGGTAGAGGTCGACCGCGCGCGGGCGCGCGTCGGAGAGCTGCTCCAGGATCGCGATGTCGGCGAGCGCCGCCTCGGGCGCGAAGGCCTCGCGGTAGGCGGCGCTGAAGGCGTTGGCGTAGCGCGCCGCGAGCGTCCGGGCGCGCGGGCCGCCGATCGACTCCGCGAGTTCGCCCCGCAGCGCGTCGCCCCAGGTCCGCACGATTCCCGCGATGCCGGCTTCCAGCGTCTCGCGCGGGATCCGCGGCGTCTCGCCCTCGTCGCGGCCGATGATGTATTGCGTGCGCGCCAGCGGCCCCTCGGGGTAGGTCGGGTAGGCCGCGGAGACGCGGCCCGCGAAGACCTCGGCGAGGTAGGCGCCGACGCGCCGACGCACCTGGCTGTCGTAGCGGTCCTTCGGGATGAAGACGAGCACGGAGACGAACCGGTCGAACTCGTCCGGCCGCGCCAGCGCGCGGATGCGCGGGCGCTCGGACAGCGCCATGATGTCGAGGGCGAAGCGGTAGAGGGTATCCTCGCCGATCTGGAACAGCTCGTCGCGGGGATAGTTTTCGAGCACGTTGAGGAGGGCGCGGCCCGCATGGCTCGCGGGGTCGAAGCCGGCCCGCTCCACCACGCGGCCGACCTTGCGCCGCAGGTACGGGACCTCGCCCGTGGTGTTGGTGTAGGCGCTCGAGGTGAAGAGCCCGACGATGCGCAGCTCGCCCTCGAGCCGGCCGTCGCGGGCGATGAGCTTGGCGCCGACATAGTCGAGATGCGCGCGCCGGTGCACGCGGGATTTCAGGTTCGCCTTGGTGATGATGAGCGCCTGCGGCCGCCTCAGGAAAGCGCGGATCTCCGGCGTCATCGCGACGAGCTCGCGGCCGCGGCGCAGGAGGCGCACCGCGGGGTCGCGCAGCACGCCGAGGCCGGTGCCCTCGACGGGATCGGCGGCGGTGTCGCCGTCGGGAAGGCGGTATTCGCGAATCCCGAGGAAGGTGAAGTTGTCGGCGCCGATCCATTCGAGGAACGCCACCGCCTCCGCGACCTCGTCCTGCGGCAGGGGCGGATGGCTGCGGTAGGAGCGCACCAGCTCGGCGACGCGCTCGCGCATGGGGACCCAGTCGGCCACCGCCATGGCGACGTCGGCATAGACGCGGCGCAGGCCCGCCAGCAGACGCTCCTGCGCCGCGGGATCGTCGATCCGCTCCACGTGGATGTGGATGAAGCTCTCTCGCGCGATCGCGGCCTGCGCGGCCGCGGCCTGCTCCGGGGCCGCGGTGGCTTCGCCGGCCAGGCGCAGGAGGGCGCCGTCGGCGGCGCGCTCCACCGCCAGGATCGGGTGCGCCACGAGGGCGGGCTCGTAGCCCTGGTCGACGATCTCGGCGAGGGTCGAATCGAGCAGGAACGGCATGTTGTCGTTCACGACCTCGATCACGGTGACCTCGCGCCGGCGGCCGCGGCGCTCGACCTCGACATCGCTGAGGCGCAGGTCCGGCTGTCCGGGGACGCGCGGCGCGGCGAGATGGGCGTACGCCCCGGCCGCGAGCGCGGCGAGGGTCTCGGCCGCATAGGCTGCGAGGTCTTCCGCGGGCACGCGGCCGAAGAGGTCGCGGGCGAAATCCGGCGGCACGCCGCGACCGGCGAGCAGGGCGGCGGCGGACGCGGTGAGATCGCTCCCGGGCGAGGAAGGGTCGGTCCCCATGCGCGCGCCGCTCTCGGCGGATCCGGGCTTCCCTTCGAGCATCGTGCGCTCCTTCGCGTCTCCCGCCGAGGGTTGGCACAGACCTGACGCGCCTGCAACCTTCGTCTAAGATCGCCTCGCACGATCGACCGAAACGGGGCGGAGCATGAGCGCTTCGTCCAGGACCGGCTCGACCGAGCGAGGAGACGGGACGGCGCATGAGCGCTTCGTCCCGAAGCGGCTCGCATGAACGAGGGAACAGGGCGGAGCATGAGCGCGCAATCGAAGACCAAGGACGCTGCGGCGGCTGGAGCAGCGGGCGCCAAGCCCAGGAAGCCCGAGCCCGGGCTGAAGCCCGCGCGGCAGGAGGAACGCCGGGTGATGGCCCTCGACTTGCCGCCGGGCGAGCTCTCGCCCGCCATGCAGGCCTATTTCGACAAGTGCGACGAGAAGATCGGCTTCGTCCCGAACGTGCTGAAGGCCTATGCCCACGACACCGCCAAGCTCGAGGCGTTCGCGGCCTTCTACAACGACCTGATGCTGGCGCCCTCGGGGCTCTCCAAGCTCGAGCGCGAGATGATCGCGGTCGCGGTGTCGAGCCAGAACCGCTGCTATTACTGCCTCACCGCCCACGGGGCGGCGGTGCGCCAGCTCTCCGGCGATCCGGCGCTCGGCGAGCTCATGGCGATGAACCACCGCGCCGCGGATCTCGCGCCGCGTCACCGGGCGATGCTCGCCTTCGCGGTGAAGGTCACCGAGGCGCCCTGGGCGGTCGAGGAGCCGGACCGCGAGGCGCTGCGGCAGGCGGGCTTCGCCGATCGGGACATCTGGGACGTCGCGGCGGTGGCGAGCTTCTTCAACATGTCGAACCGCATGGCCTCGGCGGTCGATATGCGGCCGAACCCGGAATATCACGGACAGGCGCGCTGAGAGCCGCGGGCCTACGCCCGAACCCGGAGTACGACATGCGCCGAGCGGGACGTCAAACCGCAGGCGCCCCCACGGCACCAAAAGAAAAGGCCGCCCTGGGAAGGGCGGCCTTGCGCGCTCGGCGAGGCAGTGGCCCGGCGGTCCCGCAGCCCCAGGGGGCTGGGGGGCTGACGTGTCCGGGGCGGCGGGATGCGGGCCGGCCGAGGCGACGGCCTCAGGTAAGCTTGGCTCTTTGGCTGCCCGAGGGCTCCAATGCGGCCGTTCTGCGGCGCCGGTGACGAAGGCGTGAGGCCTCCGCGCCGACAGGCCCGGGACGCGGATGACGCTGCGTCAACCGGCCTTGCGCTTCGCCGCGCGGCCCCGCTTGCACCCGTCCCGGCCTGCCTCCATCATGAGGGCCCGACCACACGGCGCCCGTCCGGGCGCAGGAGGCTTCATGAACGAGGGCGAGATCGCGGAGCCGATGCGCGGCGGCGCCTCAGGGGTCGTCCCCTTCCCCGCCGCGCCGAACCGGGTGACCTTCAACCGGGAGGAGCTGCAGGCGATCCTCAATCTCTACGGGCGCATGGTGGCCGAGGGCGAATGGCGCGACTACGCCATCGACTTCACCCGCGACAAGGCGGTGTTCTCGATCTTCCGCCGCACCTCCGAGATGCCGCTCTACCGCATCGAGAAAGACCCCAAGCTGGCCCGCAAGCAGGGCGCCTATTCGGTCGTGACCCCCACGGGGCTGATCCTCAAGCGCGGCCCCGATCTCGACCGCGTCCTGAAGGTGATCGACCGGCCGCTGAAGGTGATCTCGTAGGCTTGCCCCTCCCCGCCTCCCAACTCCCTCTCCCCGCCTGCGGGGAGAGGGCTGGGGTGAGGGGCGGGTCGGTGGACTTCAGTGTATCCGTTTCATGGCCGGGCTCGACCCGGCTATCCCGACACGAAGACCTCGATGTGTGTCGCTTCGGAGCCGGTGCGCCTCTCCGACCGAGGTGGCCGGGTCGAGCCCGGCCATGACATTGGTGAGGGGGAGACCGCTCGCCCCACCGACCGGCCCCTCACCCCAGCCCTCTCCCCGTAAACGGGGAGAGGGAGTTGGGCCCCTCACGCCGCCCTCCCTCTATAGGGAGAGGGCGATGGTCGGCGGGGTGCTCGTTCCGGGCCCCAGGGCCCGCTGCATCAGCACCGTGGCGAGCCAGCGGCCGTGCTTGTGGCCGATGCCGTCGATCACGCCGACGAGGCGGAAGCCGAGCGCCTCGTGCAGCCTGATCGAGCTCCGCGAGGCCTCGTCCCCGATCACCGCCACCATGAGCCGGAAGTCGCGGGCCTCGCATTCCGCGACGAGCGCCGCGAGCAGCGCCCGCCCGACGCCGGCTCCTTGCGCGGCGGGCGCCACGTAGACCGAATCCTCCACGGTCGAACGGTAGGCCGGCCGCGGGCGGTAGGCGCCCGCATAGGCGTAGCCCACGACCGTGCCGTCGCGCTCGGCCACGAGATAGGGGTAGCCGCCGTCGAGGAGCGCCCGGCGGCGGCGCGCCATCTCGGCCTCCTCCGGAGGCTCGAGTTCGAAGGAGGCGGTGCCGTGCCGGACGGCGGGCGCGTAGATCGCCGCGATGGCGGGAAGGTCGGCGTCGGTGGAAGGGCGGATCAGGAGGCTCATGGCCTCTCGTAGCGCCGCGCTTCCGCGCGCTGCAACCACAGCGGCAACAAAAAAGCCCCGGCTTTCGCCGGGGCTTCGTCGCCTGGACCAGGTTCCTGGAAGCTTACTCGTTGCGGTTGCCCACGAGCGCCAGCAGGAACTGGAACATGTTGATGAAGTCGAGGTAGAGCGTCAGCGCGCCGAAGATCGAGACCTTCGCGGCCGCTTCGGTGTCGAAGTTGCCGTAGAGGTACATCTCCTTCAGCTTCTGGGTGTCGAAGGCCGTGAGGCCCGCGAAGATCAGCACGCCCACCACCGAGATCATGAACTGCAGCGCGCTCGAGGCCAGGAAGATGTTGACGATCATCGCCAGCATCAGGCCGATCAGGCCCATGACCAGGAACGAGCCGAAGCCCGAGAGGCTGCGCCGGGTGGTGTAGCCGTAGAGGCTGAGCGCACCGAACGACGCCGCGGTGATGAAGAACACCTGCACCACGCTGGCGCCGGTGTAGACGAGCAGCACCGTGGAGAGCGAGGCGCCCATCACGGCCGCGAAGGCGAGGAAGCCGATGCGGGCCGAGGCGGCCGACATCCGCTCCATGCGGGCCGAGAAGATGAAGATGAACGCCAGCGGCGCCAGCACGATCACCCACTTGAGCGGGCTCACGTAGAGGAGCCGGCCGAACTCGGTGAGATACACCGAGCCGGCCCGCGCGACCGCGCCCGACGGATCGGCCGTGGTGGCCGCCATGTTGAGGCCGAGCGCGACCAGCGCCGAGATGGCGAGGCCGAGCACCATGTTGTTGTAGACGCCCAGCATGAAGGAGCGCAGGCCGACGTCGATCTCGGCTTGAGACCGGGCGAGCGACCCGCCCCAGGCGGTCGAGCGGTTCTGATACGGTTGCATGGGAGGTTCCTTGAGAATCTCTCTCTGCGTGGATTGTTCGTTCCCCTCGAGGGATCACGCGACCCTCGGCGCCGGGAGCCCCGGCGTCCCTCCCAATATGGGCGCGGGGCGCAAGCTCTGCAAGGGTGCGGGACCGGGTCCCGGACCCGCCCGCCCAAGATGAACGAAGGTGAACGGGCTCCGTCGCGGCGATCTGCGAACACGTTTGCGTGTCGAGCCGCGGCTCTGCCGGCCGAACCGCCGAGATCAGCGCCTGATCTCCGCAGCGGAAAACCAGGGCGCTCAAAGGTTTCGCAAGTAGGGAGCCGGCTTCTGGCTCAGGATCCGCCAGGTTCCGAGGAGGCCGAGGCCCACCGTGACCACGACGGCCAGCACGGCGGCCAGCACGGCGCCCGAGAGGTCGAGGGCGAAGGGAAGCCGCATCACCTGGGTGACGATCATGGCCCCCGCCAGCGACCCCGCCGCGAGGCCGAAGATCGCGGTCGCGATCCCGAGCGCCCCGTATTCCAGCGCATAGGCCGAGACGAGCCGGCCCCGGGTGGCGCCGAGCGTCTTGAGCACGACCGCATCGTAGAGCCGCGCCCGGTGCCCCGCCGCCAGGGCGCCGGCGAGCACCAGGAGGCTCGAGATCAGGGCGATCGCGCTCGCGCCGCGGATCGCGGTGACGAGCTGGGCCACCATGTCGTTCACGGCCTCGAGCGCGTCCTTCACGCGGATGCTGGTGACGGACGGGTAGGCCCGGGCGGTCTCGCGCAGAACGGCCGCTTCCTTGGCGGCGTCCGCCCCGCCCGGGAAGGTCACCGTGGCGAGGTGGGTGTGGGGCGCGCCCGCGAAGGTGTTGGGCGAGAACACCATCACGAAGTTGATGCCGACCGAGCGCCACTCGATCTGCCGGAAGTTCGCGACCTGGGCGGTGAGGTTGCGCCCGAGCACGTTGACGGTGATCTCGTCGCCGACCTTGAGCCCGATTCCGTCGCGCAGGCGCTCGTCGAGGGAGACGAGCGGCCGGCCGCGGTACTCCGCCGGCCACCACTGTCCTTGCGACAGCGTCGAGCCCTCCGGGACGGTCGCGGAATAGGTGAGCCCGCGGTCGCCGTCGAGCACCCAGGCGATCTGCTCGTCGGCCTTGATCTGCGAGGCCGGCACGCCGCGCAGCGCCACGATCCGCCCGCGCATCATCGGCACCCGGTTGATCTGGGCGTCCGGCGTCTGCGCCTTGATGTGGGCGTCGAAGGCCGGGGCCTGGGCGTTCGGGATGTCGAGGAAGAAGAAGCTCGGCGCCACCTTCGGCAAGGTCTGGGTGAGCTGGCGCGTCAGGTTGGCGTCGATGACCGCCAGCGTCACGAGGAGCGTGATGCCGAGGCCGAGCGACAGCACGAGCGAGGGGGTGAGCGCCCCCGGCCGGTGGAGGTTCGCGAGCGCGAGCCGGGGCGCCGCCCGGCGCGGGCGCGGCAGGCGGCGGGCGAGCGCCATGATGCCGGTCGCGACCACCCGCAGGAGCGCGAAGGCCGCGGCCGCGGAGCCGATGAAGATCAGGGCGATGCGCCGGTCGTAGGCGGCCAGCACCGAAAGCGCGACGAGCGCCGCGACCGCGAGCCCGACCGCCACGAGATAGCGCCGCCGCGGCCAGCGCCGGTCCGGGTCGATCTGGTCGCGAAAGAGGCTCGAGACCTGGATGTCGTGGGCGCGCCCGAGCGGCCCGAGCGCGAAGGCGAGCGCGGTCAGGATTCCGTAGAGCAGCGCGACCCCGAGCTCGGCCGGCGCCAGCGTCGGGGCGATCGGGATCGGCAGCAGGTGGCCGAGCGCGCCCGTGACCGCGAAGGGCAGGGCGGCGCCGACCGCGAGGCCGATCGCGATGCCGAGGGCCGCGATGAGGAGCACCTGCACGAGGTAGAGCGCCACCACCTGGCCGCCGGGCGCGCCGAGGCTCTTCAGGGTCGCGATCGAGGCGCGCTTGCGGTCGACGAAGCCGCGCACCGCATTGGCGACGCCCACGCCTCCGACCATCAGGGCGGTGAGGCCAACCAGCGTCAGGAACTGGGTGAAGCGCTCGATGTTGCGGGCGAAGCGCGGGTCGGCGTTGACCCGCGAGCGCACCTCCCAGCCGGCCTCCGGCAGGGCGCTCGCGGCCTGCGCCTCGATCCGCTCCAGCGCGGCGTCGTCGCCGGCGAGTCCCGGCGGCAGGAGAAGGCGGTAGGTCCAGCGCACCAGGCTGCCGGGCTGCAGCAGGCCGGTGGCCCGCAGCGCCTCCTGCGACACGATGAGCCGCGGCCCCCAGCCGATGCCGTTGGCGATCTTGTCAGGCTCGGAGACGAGGCGCGCGCGCAGCTCCACCGGCGCCGCGCCGATCTGCACCCGGTCGCCGATCTTGAGATCGAGGCGGGCGAGGAGCGCGGAATCGACCGCGGCCCCGAAGGCGCCGTCGCGCTCCGCCAGGAGGTCGGACACCGGCAGCGCGGGCTCGGTCGCGAGCGCGCCGATGGTGGGATAGGCCCCGTCGACGGCCTTGAGCTCCACGAGCCCGGAGCCCTTCTCGCCCGCCATCGCCATGGCCCGCATGGTGGCGATCGACGAGAGCTGCCCCTGCGCCTGGAGGAAGGCGCGCTCGGGCGGCGTGGCCTCCCGGTGCATGAGCGAGAAGGCCATGTCGCCGCCGAGGATCTTGCGGCCCTCCCGCGTGAGGCCTTCCGTGAGCGAGCGCGAGATCGAGGTCACGCCGGCGATCGCCGCGACCCCGAGGGCGATGCAGGCGAGAAAGATCCCGAAGCCCCTCAGGCCGCTGCGCAGCTCGCGCAGGGAGAGACGCAGGATGAGGGGGAGGCGGGCGTCGCGGCGGGGCGCCGTGGGAGTCGCGGGAAGGGTGCCGTGCATGGGGGTCTCGGTTCAGCGAAAGCGGCCGGCGGGGGCGAGGGTGCCGTGCATGGGGGTGTCCGTTCAGCGAAAGCGGCCGGCCGGGGCGAGGGTGCCGGGCAGGGTCGGTCGCCGCTCAGGCGAAGGCCGTCGGCGCGGCCTCGGCCTCGATCCGGCCGGAGCGCAGGCGCACCGTGCGGTCGCAGCTCCGGGCCAGGGCGACGTCGTGGGTGACGAGCACGAGGGTGGCGCCGCGGTCGCGCTTGAGGGCGAAGAGCAGGTCGACGATCGATTCGCCCGTGCTCTCGTCGAGGTTGCCGGTGGGTTCGTCGGCGACGAGGATCGCCGGATTGGGCGCGATCGCGCGGGCGATCGCGACCCTCTGCTGCTCGCCGCCCGAAAGCTGCGCCGGGTAGTGGGAGAGGCGGGCGCCGAGGCCCACCGCCCTCAGCTCGGCTTCCGCGCGCTCGAAGGCGTCCGGGGCGCCGGCGAACTCGAGGGGGAGGGCCACGTTCTCGAGCGCCGTCATGGTCGGCACGAGGTGGAAGGACTGGAACACGATGCCGATGCGCCGGCCGCGGAAGCGCGCGAGCGCGTCCTCGTCCATCCCCGAGAGATCCGTCCCGTCGACCACGACCTTGCCGGAATCCGGCCGCTCCAGGCCCGCCATGGTCATGAGCAGGGTCGACTTGCCGGACCCCGAGGGCCCGACGAGGCCGACCGCCTCGCCGCGGGCGATGTCGAGCGAAATTCCCTTGAGGATATGCACCCGCGCGGCCCCGCGCCCGAGGCTCAAATCCACATCCTGCAGCGCGATGGCCTTGTCCTGCATGCCCTGGAACCCGATCTGTCGGCTTGGAAAACAGCCGCCCCTTCGGGCGGCTTTTGCGGTCACGATATGGGAAGCGGATGGATGAAGCGCCAATCGGGCCCTTTCATGGGCGTTCTGGTCGCGGGCCTGGTGGCGCTTGCGGGCGTGCTGGCGCCGATCGGCCGGAGCGCCGCGCAGGGTCAGCCGATTCGGCTGGTGGCGCTGGGGGATAGCCTCACGGCCGGCTACGGCCTGCCCCAGGATGCGGCCTTCCCGGTCGTGCTCGAAAAGGCGCTCCGGGCCCGGGGTCACAATGTCGAGATCGCCAATGCCGGCGTCTCGGGCGATACCTCGACGGGCGGGCTCGACCGGCTCGACTGGTCGGTCCCGGACGGCACCCAGGGCGTCATCGTGGAGCTCGGCGCCAACGACATGCTGCGCGGGGTCGATCCCGCCGTCACCCGCAAGGCCATCGAGGGCATCGTGGTGCGGCTCAAGGAGCGCGGCATCCCCGTGATGCTCGCCGGCATGCTGGCCTCGCGCAACCTCGGGCCCGACTACGTCGCCCGCTTCGACTCCCTCTACAAGGACATTGCCGACACGCACGGCCTCGTGCTCTACCCCTTCTTCCTCGAAGGGGTCGCGGGCGACCGCGCGCTCAACCTGCCCGACGGTCTGCACCCGACCGCCAAGGGGGTCGAAGCGATCGTCCAGCGCATCCTGCCCAGCGTCGAAGCCTTCCTGGCCCGGCTGCCGAAGCGCTAGAAGCGCCTGGCCCCTGCCGCCGCGGGGGCGGAGCCGCCGAAGCACCGGAAGCGTCCGGCCCTCCCCGACATCCCTTTTCGAACGCGGCCCGCGCGGGCCGCACGGAGCCTTGTTCGATGCAGTACCGCCGCCTCGGCCGCACGGATCTCAATGTCAGCCTGATCTGCCTCGGCACCATGACCTGGGGCCAGCAGAACACCGAGGCCGAGGGCCACGCCCAGATGGACTACGCCCTCGACCAGGGCGTGAACTTCTTCGACACCGCCGAGCTCTACTCGATCCCCCCGAAGGCGGAGACGCAGGGCTCGACCGAGCGCATCATCGGCTCGTGGTTCAAGTCCCGCGGCACCCGCGACCGGGTGATCCTGGCCACCAAGGTCGTCGGGCGCACCGACATGAGCTGGTTCCGGGACGGCCGGCCCGCCGAGGTCACGCGCGACCAGATCGTCGGGGCCGTCGAGGGCAGCCTGCGGCGCCTCCAGACCGACACCATCGACCTCTACCAGATCCACTGGCCCGACCGGCCGATCGGCTGGGGCGCTAATCCGACCGTCTACCGCCACCAGGACGGGCCCGCGAACCCGATCGAGGAGCAGCTCGAGGCCTTCGAGAGCCTCGTGAAGGCCGGCAAGATCCGTTACATCGGCCTCTCCAACGAGAGCGCCTGGGGCACGATGACGTTCCTCAAGCACGGCGAGGCGCGTGGGCTCCCCCGGGTGCAGTCGGTCCAGAACGCCTACAACCTCCTCAACCGCACCTACGAGACCGCGCTCGCGGAGGTCTCGATGCGCGAGGACGTGTCGCTCCTCGCCTATTCGCCGCTGGGCCAGGGCTATCTCACGGGCAAGTATCTCGACGGCGCCCGTCCGCCCGGCGCCCGCTCGACCCTGTTCAACCGCGGCCAGCGCTACGAGACCCCGGGCGCCGAGCCCGCCATCCGGCAATACGTGGCGCTCGCGCGCGAATTCGGCCTCGACCCGGCCCAGATGGCGATCGCCTTCGCGAACTCGCGCCCCTTCCTGGCCTCCACGATCATCGGCGCGACCTCGATGGAGCACCTCAAGACCGACATCGGCGCGGTCGACGTGACGATCACGCCGGAGCTCGAGGAGCGCATCAACGCGATCCACCTGCAGAACGCCAATCCGTGCCCCTAGGGGTCAGGTGGGGTGGAAGCGCGACTCTTGCAGGAGGCCGTTCTCGCTCCCCCCGCTTGCGGCGGGGAGGGGTAGGGGTGGGGGTGCCGGGGACGATCTCAGGCTCTCCGGCTCTGCCCTTCACCGAGCATCCCAGAAGCGGCACCGCCCCCCACCCTTAGTCCCTCCCCGCCGCAAGCGGGGGGAGGGAGACGCGCCACGTCCGGGAGCGGCGTCCACTCTCCCCGGCAGGGAGGGATGCGGAAGGGCTCCGGAACCGCCGCCCGCCCTCCGTCGTCTCACCTCCATGCCCCGCCTGTTCACCGGCCTCGAGATCCCGCCCGCAATCGCCGCGGAGCTCGCCGGCCATCGCGGCGGCCTATCGGGCGCGCGCTGGGTCGAGCCTGCGAACTACCACATCACCCTGCGCTTCGTCGGCGACGTCGACGACGCCGCCGCGCGGGACCTGATCGAGGCGCTGGCCGAGGCCCGCCCGCGCGACCCGATCCCCGTCACGCTCGACGGGCTCGCGGCTTTCGGGGGCCGCAAGCCCCGCTCGGTGCATGCGCGGGCGAAGGCGACGCCGGAGCTTGCCGAACTCCACGCCGAGGGGGAGCGCCTCGTCGCCCGGATCGGGCTCGAACCGGAGGGCCGGGCGTTCAAGCCCCACATGACGCTCGCCCGCCTGAAAGGCACGTCCGCCGCGGACGTGGCGCGCTGGCTCGCGGAGCGGCCCTTCCCGCCGCTGACCTTCACGGCCGAGCGCGTGGTGCTCTACTCCTCCCGCGCCGCCGTGGGCGGCGGCCCGTACGTGATCGAGGCCGCGTATCCGTTCGGGTGACGTCTCTTCCTGCCCAGGGACGGTGCCTGGGATGGAAGCTCAGTGCTTCCGAACCGGGCGCGTCTCCCTCCCCCCGCTTGCGGCGGGGAGGGATCAAGGGTGGG